>Ga0315336_1004852_pt1 | contig 15375 bp, 17 predicted proteins | sample ASW5metaG_FD_204512 | JGI IMG/M metagenome (GOLD analysis project Ga0315336, IMG submission 204512) | Ammonia-oxidizing marine archaeal communities from Monterey Bay, California, United States - ASW #5 | ecosystem: Environmental > Aquatic > Marine > Intertidal zone | place: USA: California...
CTGTGGACCCCGTACTCGTCGGGTTCGTCGGCGCCGCAGATATCTTCGGCGAATATCGTCACCGGCCGCGGAAAAACGCTATGCAGGCTGACCAGAATGTGGGTGGCATCCGCATAGAAGTCATCAATGTGGATGTCGCTCATTATTGCCGGTATGTGCGCAGAAAATGCTCGATTCGGCCTATCGCTTCGCTGAGCTCTTCCTCGTGAGGGAGAAATACGATGCGAAAATGATCCGGGGAGGGCCAGTTGAAGCCGGTTCCTTGCACTACCAGCACTTTTTCCTTGATCAACAGGTCGAGAGCGAACCTTTCATCACTTTTGATGTTGAATTTCTTAGTGTCGATCTTTGGAAATAGATACAAAGCGCCGCGTGGCATGACGCAGCTTACGCCGTCGATGTCGTTCAGCATCTTCCATGCCAGGTTGCGCTGTTCGTACAAACGCCCGCCGGGAAGGATCAATTCATTGATACTCTGGTATCCGCCCAGGGCGGTCTGCACAGCGTGCTGAGTTGGCACATTGGAGCACAGGCGCATCGAAGACAGGATGTCCAAACCCTCGATGTAGTCCTGGGCGCGCAGCTTCGCGCCACTGACGATTACCCACCCGGTTCTGAAGCCGGCGACTCGATAGGTTTTGGACAAGCCGGAAAAGGTCAACATCAGCAAGTCGTCAGCCAACGACGCCATCGGAATGTACTCGGCGTCATCAAATGTGATCTTGTCGTAGATCTCGTCCGCCATGATCACCAGATCGAACTCTCTGGCGATTTCGATCAAGGCTTCCAGCATAGCGCGCTCGTATACCGCGCCAGTGGGGTTGTTCGGATTGATTACGACCATGGCTTTGGTGTTGGGCGTGATTTTGCTGCGAATGTCGTCCAGATCCGGCTGCCAGTCGGCGCCTTCGTCGCACAGGTAGTGCACGGGTTTGCCACCGCAAAGGTTAACCGCTGCGCTCCATAGCGGAAAATCCGGGGCCGGAATCAGCACTTCATCGCCATTGTTGACCAGTGCTTGCATAGTCATGACGACCAGCTCGGACACGCCATTGCCGATGTAGATATCCTCGATATCGACATCCTTGATGCCGATCTGCTGGGCGTATTGCATTACTGCCTTGCGCGCCGAATAAATGCCCTTGGAATCGCTGTACCCTTGCGACGCGGGAATGTTGTGAATGACGTCGCGCAATATTTCCTCGGGCGCTTCGAAACCCCAAGGTGCGGGATTGCCGATATTGAGCTTCAGGACCTTGTGGCCTTCCTCTTCCAGACGATGCGCTTCCTTGAGAACGGGCCCGCGAATGTCATAACACACGTCCGCGAGCTTTTCCGACTTGCGAATGAGCCTCGGCGGAAGTGGCGATAGTGGGCTGACGATATCCGATTTCATGTAGGCGATTCCTTTACGCGTCGCTATATCATAGCATTCCTCAATGCGACGTAGTTTAGGAGTGAAACATGACCAAAGTGGTCAAAAGTGATGACGAATGGCGCGAAATACTGTCTCCAAATGAATTCGAGATCGCCCGTCAGGGTGGCACTGAGCCAGCCTTCACGGGCGTTTACAACGACACGAAAACGCCGGGTATCTATAACTGCAGGTGTTGCGATGCGCCCTTGTTCGATTCCCAGGCCAAATATGATTCCCGCAGTGGCTGGCCGAGCTTCTACACGCCCATCAGTCCCGAGGCCGTCGGTACCCATGAAGACATGAGCCTGGGCATGCGACGCGTCGAGGTCACTTGTGCGAAGTGCGATGCGCATCTGGGTCATGTGTTTCCGGATGGTCCGGAGCCGAGCGGTTTACGATTCTGTATGAATTCCGCTTCGTTGCAGCTCGATCCTGCCGATTGATACGTTTAGGAGGATGAAATGCATCCAGCCGAAATAGCGATCGAGAATCCCGACAAGACGGCCTACATTATGGCCGAGAGCGGCGATGTCGTCCGTTTCGGTGAGCTCGAAGCGCGCGCGAATCAAACCGCGCACCTGTTTCGAAGCCTGGGCCTCGAGCGCGGCGACCACATCGCGATATTGCTCGAGAATCACCCGCGGTTCTTCCAACTTTGTTTCGCAGCGCACCGCGCCGGTTTGTACTACACCGCCATAAGTTGGCGGCTGCAGCATGCGGAAGTGGAGTACATCGTCAACAACTGCGAAGCTAAGGTGTTCATCACCTCGCATTCCCAGGCGCAAATCGCGGGCGAACTGATGGAGACCACACCCAAGGTCGAGGGTCGCTACATGCTCGATGGTGTCATTGACGGCTTCACCGGCTTCGAGGATGCTATCTCGGACTTTCCGGAAACTCCCATCGATGACCAGAGCGAGGGTGCATCGATGCTGTATTCGTCGGGGACTACCGGGTTTCCAAAGGGAATCAAACGCGCTTTGCCCGAGACTCCTTACGGTGCCTCGGGTGGCATAGGGCTGCTGAGCGCACTCTACGGGGCGAATGACGATTCGATTTACTTATCCCCGGCGCCGCTGTATCACTCGGCCCCCCTGAACTTCACGCTCAATTGCCTGCTCAACGGCATTGCGGTCGTGGTGATGGAGCATTTCGAGGCGGAATTTGCTCTGCAATGCGTCGAGCGCTACCGCATTACTCATAGCCAGTGGGTACCGACCATGTTTGTGCGTATGCTCAAACTGCCCGATGAGGTGCGTCTGCGTTATGACGTTTCATCTTTGAGCTGCGCAATTCACGCCGCGGCACCGTGTCCGATCCCGATCAAAGAGGCCATGATCGAGTGGTGGGGCCCGGTAATCTATGAGTATTACGCTGGTACCGAAGGGAATGGATTTGTACAGCTCAACTCGCAGGAATGGTTAGCGCACAAAGGGTCGGTCGGACGTCCATTGAACTGCGAAATTCACATATGTGACGACGAAGGTAATGACCTTGCGGTCGGCGAACCGGGTACCGTTTACTTCGCCGGTGGGGGAGAGTTCGAATACTACAAAGACGCGGAGAAGACAGCGGGGTCCCGGCATGCCAACGGCTGGTCGACGCTGGGCGACATCGGCTATCTTGATGATGAGGGCTACCTGTATCTCACTGATCGTAAGCACTTCATGATCATCTCTGGTGGGGTCAACATATACCCGCAGGAAGCGGAGAATGTGCTGATCACTCATGACAAGGTTATAGACGTGGCGGTGATAGGTATTCCAAACGCGGAATTCGGGGAAGAAGTAAAAGCCGTAGTACAACTGGCTGACATGAGTGCGGCGAGCACGATGCTCGAGGTCGAGCTACTCGATTTCTGTCGCGAACATCTGTCACATGTGAAATGTCCGCGTAGTGTAGATTTTCGCGCCGAGCTACCAAGACACCCCACCGGAAAACTGTACAAACGACTGCTCAAAGACGAATACTGGGAGACCGCCCAGTAGCTCATTCAACGCGGACTTATCTGCCCTGCAAAAGATTTGCTGGAGAATATTGATCTGTGAGAATGCGCGCGTCGCTGCGCCAATCCGGTCGCGCATCGCGGCTGCTCGCGATGATGCGTGCGTAGCGGCGTATTGGTACGTTGTAGGGCTTCAGCCTGGGCAAGAGGGACTGCGCGCGCGTTTTTAGACTGGCCACGTCCGGCTCGCTTCCCGGCACGATAACCATTCGATTTGCGCTTTCCGGGATACGGAAGTTTATGAAATCGCCAAAAACTTTGGCGTAGGTAACGGATTCGTGATCGTACAGGTCGCTGATGGCGAACGTGTTGGCAACCAGTGTCCCGCCAGGTGCCAGCAAGGCCCTTGTTTCCTGCAGATATTCCACGGTCATGAGATGCTCGGGTATGTACTCGCCGTTAAACGCATCCAGCACAATAATGTCGTACTGTGCACCCCGTAGCACAGCGCGCTTGGTCCATACCCGGGCGTCCCGTGTATGCACCTGAAGGTTCGGAGCGCTCTTGAAATGAAAATATTCCCGGGCCACTGCGACCACTGCCGGATCAATCTCGATGGCATCTATGACGGCGTCCGGATAAAGCGCGTGGAACGCCGATGGCAGGGTCCCTCCACCCAGGCCTACCACTAGAATGCGCTGCGGGTTCTGTGCGAACAGCAGGCTAACCATGGACATGCGGGTGTAGGCGAACACCATCTCGCGAGGACGCCGTGTGTCGATACAGCTCTGGTTGCGTTGCTGGCTACGCACGTTGAACTGCAGGCAGACCGTATTGCCGGTCTTTTTCACCAGAATGCGGCTATACAGTGATCTTTCTTCGTGCAGGATCTGTGCATTGACGTCTGCCCAGGCCACCACGGAAGTCGCTAGCAACAAGCCGATTGCAAACTGCCGTGCGCTCAAGTCACTTTCTCACGCAAGCCGGCTATATGGCTGGCCATGGCCACTCCGGACATGACCATAAGTGCGGTGATCATCATGACCAGTATTGTGTTGATCTCGAAATGCAGGACCAGGTAGAACGAAGTGGCAAGGGTTCCCAACGCGCTGCCCAGGGTAGATACGAAGTACAGGCGGCCTGCGATCTGCCCGGAGTGTTCGATCGTCTCGACCAGCAAACGCACCGAATAGGGCGAGATCATGCCGAGAATGATAGTTGGCACCATGAACAGTATCGCCGAAGCCAGCAACGAACCGTAGCGGGGATCTTCCACACGTTGGAAGATCCACTGCATGGCCGGTTCTGCGAACATCACCAGCGGGTACATGAGTGCTGCTCCGACGATAAAAATACAGCCGAATCGCAGCAGGCTCGGGCGGCGGACCGACCATTTGCCACCGATGAGATATCCCAGGGAAAGCGACAACATGAACACCGTAATGATGCTGCCCCACACGTAGATGCTGCTACCGAAATAGGGTGCCAATACCCTCCCGCCCAGCAATTCCAGCGACATGATTACGAAGCCACCGGTGAAGGCGAGCAGATAGATAATGATTACCACGGCGCGCAGTGTACAAATTGGCCACACAAAGTCATAGAGTGGGTGCTTTGCTCTTTACCAGAGTTGGGATGGATATGGAAATTGGTACTACTGTGCGCAATATGGGCCATCAGTCCAGCGCCGAAATTGTCCTCGGTTGCACCCTGGCGGCGGAAGCCCGGGGCATTGAATCGGTGTGGATTACGGACCATATCGCCATCCCGCCAGATGATGCCGAAGGCAGTGGTGGCCGCTACCTCGATACCTTGACTGCGTTGGCGTGGATGGGAGGTGCTACCAGTAAGATCAAGTTGGGTTCGGGTGTGCTGATTATTCCTTACCGTCCAATCCTGCCCACGGCGAAGCAGGTCGCTACGATTCAGGAACTTACGCGGGAACGGCTGATATTGGGCGTGGGAATCGGCTGGATGGACGCAGAATTTCGAGCGCTGGGCGTTGATCGACACCAGCGCGGGTCAATCAGCGACGCCACGCTAGCGTTTTTGAATCAATGTTTTGAGCAGGATGAGGTCGCCTTGAACGGCCAATCTTTTCTGTTTAAACCGCGGCCGAAGCGACCCCCCATACTCGTTGGTGGAAGCGGACCCCATGCGCTTGAACGCGCAGCCAGGTACGCTGATGGTTGGCTCCCCATGGCCCGGGATCCCGCTAAGCTGGAAGCTCCAATAGCCCAGTACAGCAAGCTCTGTGAAGAGCACGGTAAACCAGCGGGTACCGTGACGGTGATGACTGGCCTACCCTTGGACGACGGCGACCAGGCTTGCCGGATGCTGGACGCCTATCGCGAGTTGGGGGTGGAGCGCGTCGTCTGTTCGATTAGCTATGAAAACGTCGATGACTATGAACGGAGCCTGGACTCCCTCACTGCCCTTGTAGCACGTTAGATCGGCCTCATGGCCTGAGATCAGCGTTTACGGGGCTGGACCTCTTCCGTTGGCGCGCCGGAATCCTTCCACCCCCTGAAACCCTCGCCGACATGACTCACCGGCTCCAACCCCATTTCCTGGACTGCCTTGGTCGCGAGGGCGGAGCGCCATCCACTCTGACAGTAGAAAACGAAGCGCTTTCCTGAGCCGAACACTTCCTTGTAATAGGGCGAGGAGGGATCTATCCAGAATTCCAACATGCCACGTGGGGCATGCACGGCGCCGGGAATTTTGCCTTCGCGTTCCAGTTCCCGTGGATCGCGGATGTCTACGAACACGGTATTGTCGTCGTTGAGCATCGCTAACGCGTCGTCGACGGCCAATGTATCGACCACTGCCAATGCATTATCGATCAGGTCTTTGTGCGTGACTTTCAGCATTACGCGTTCTCCGGGTGTGATGGTTACGTTTGTCGATCCAAGTGACGCTGCGGGTCACCCAGGATGCGATCTGGATTTGAATGACTTGCTTATAAAACTATAAATAACAATGGGTTGAATGGTATTTAGAGAATGGCATTAAACTTGTATCTCTTCTCGATGAATTGCCGCTAGAGACAGTCATGGACCCGATACGATTTTACAGTGAACAGTTTGCGCTAACCCCTGATCTGCTTCATGTTGCCGTCCCGCAAAACGAAATTGTAGGAGAGATGCTCAAGCGCGGCGAGCAGGAGACCCTCAATGACGTGTGCCTGGCGGTGGCGGTAGTAGCCGACGCTATCGCGTCGGCGCAAGCTTTACTCACAAACTAGCAGGCCGAATCAGCGCCCCTGCCAGTTTGGCGGACGCTTTTCCGCAAATGCTTTAGGGCCTTCGACAAAATCTTCGCTGCCTGCCATGGCTTGTACCGAGTCGTACTTCAGCGCCATGGATTCTTCCAGGCCCATATCTAAACTGCGATAAACCACGTCTTTGCTGGCGCGGATCGACAGCGGTGCGCACTCGGCGATCTGCTGTGCCCAGCGCGTGGCGGCGGCCATCAAGTCGTCGTGTGGTACCACTTCGTTGACGAAACCCAGCTGCTGGCCTTCCTCTGCACCGACGTGTCGGCCGGTTAGAATCATGCCCAGCGCCCGTTTCGATCCAATCTGCCGTGGCAGTCGATTTAGTCCTCCCGCCAGCGCGGCCAGCCCGACTTTGGGTTCCGGTAAGGCAAACAATGCCTTTTCCGATGCAATGATCAGGTCGCACGCCAGTGCGATTTCGAAACCCCCGCCCATGGCGACACCGTTGACTGCGGCGATGACCGGCTTGGGTAAATCGAAGCGCGATGTAAGCCCGGCAAAACCGCTCGGCATGGGTACTCGTTTGCCGCCTTCAGCCTGGTAGCGCAGATCGTTACCAGCACTGAAACCCCTGCCTTCGCCGGTTATGATCGCCACCCACATGTCGTCGTCAGCGGCGAAATCATCGAACACTTCCCCCAGTTCTGCGTTGGCTGGTGGGTGAAGGGCGTTTAATCGATCCGGTCGATTCAGGCGTACCGTCATGATGTGATTGTCTTTTTCGACCAGGCAGAATTCTGTCATGCCCCCTCCGTTATTTTAGTTAGGCGTGAAAACGCACTTTAGCGCGATAGTCAAAGGTGTGCATAGTCGTTGATGCGACGCACTTGCGGATCTGGCGAGAGCACAAACTCGGTTAAGGCGCAATTGTGGAAAGGGTAGTTGATCCATTCCGTGGGTGAGTCATGCAGGAAAACCCCCAGGGCTATCCCCAACGCCACGCCATGGCTCACTACCAGGACCGTATCGTCATCGCTGTGTTGTGCGTCGATGTGACGAAACGCATCGGTGACCCGTGACGCGACTTGCGCCAGGCTCTCTCCTTGAGGTGCTGCGTAATGTACGTTGGCCAGAGATTGATTGATGAAGTCGTGTCGATCCACGAGTTCGCGAAACGGCGTGTCTTCCCACGCTCCGATCGACATCTCCTGTAATCCGTCCACAACCTGTAGATCGAGGTTCTGCCCTTGGCTGGCGTAGCGCGCGGTCGCCTGGCAGCGCTGCAAAGGGCTTGAATAAACCGCAGCGAGATCCAGGGACCTGCGAATGTGGCGCCCGGTCCGCTTGGCTTGCCTACGGCCTCGCCAGGTGAGCGGACTGTCGGTGGAGCCATGCCAGCGCCCTGCCTTGTTGGCTTGGATCTGACCGTGGCGAAGAAGGATGAATCGTGCGCCCAAAATTTCCTCAGCCCCAGCGCTGCGCGACCAAGGCCCCGACCAGGTCGCCTTCGACGTTCACCGCGGTTCGAAACGTGTCCAGAGGGCGCTCAATTAGCAACAACAGGCCGATGGCTTCAAGCGGGATGCCCACGGCCAGCAATACAACCTGCAATCCCGCCATAGAACCTGATGGGATACCAGGAGCGCCAGCGGACGCAAGCATGGTGATCAGGAACACCAGCACCACCGCCGAAGCGTCGATGGGCACGTTGAACATGTAGGCGAGGAAAATCACAGCGATACCTTCGAACAGCGCCGTTCCGTCCATATTTATGGTTGCGCCAAGCGGCAGCACGAAGGCCGCCTTGCTGCGCTCCACGCCAAGTTTCTCCTCGGCGGTTGTCATCGACAAGGGCAGGGTCGCGGCACTCGAGGAGGTGATCAGCGCCGTTAGCATCGGTTGAGCGATGGCTTTGCCCAGCCGCAGGGGTGATACGTTACCGAGCAGCCAAGCTATGAGCGGCAATACAACGAAACCATGCAAGGCCGTGGCGCCGAACACTACACCTGCGAACTGACCCAGGGACGCCAGGGTAGATAGATCGATACGCCCGGTCAGTTGAAAGGTGATCGCAAACAAGCCCAGGGGCAGGGTGGCGATGACCCAGCGCGCGCAGGTGTAAATCACCTGGGTAATTTCGTTGAGCAAACCCGGCCATTTTGAATCTTCCGGCAACGTGAATGCTGCCGCCATACCGAAGATCAAGGCAGTAGTAAGGACCCCTAGAATGTTGAGTTCCGCCAGGGCGGTAAACGGATTGACCAGCATGGACTTCAGTAGATTGCTGATCAAGCCAACCACGCCGCCCTGATCTGCATCGATAAGCCCGCCATCCACGCTCGGCAGTTCTGTTAGTGGCGGGTACGCGGTCCACGGATGAATATAGAACACGACGATCAGCCCGATGGCGATGGCGATGGCCGATGTGGCACTGTAATAGGCGACCGCGATACCGCCCAGCCGCCCCATCGAGTGTGTGCTTCGCAGTTGCAGTACCCCGGTCAATAGCGAAAAGAAAATCAATGGCACGATGATCATGCGCAGCGCGGCAAGGAAGCTTGATTGGATGATCGAAGTACCGGCGTCCAGCCATTGCACGCCAGGAAAAAGAGTAGCGCTCGACCAGCCGAGCACTGCCGCCGCCAGCAACAGAGGTGCAAACCAACGCGAAGTCATGGATCAGTCAATAGCGACTGTTGAGCTAGAATGGGCGGGCATGTTCTGTGATTCACTTTTATAAGGCCCAATTGTGCCCAAGTATGCGCGTAAAGCCACCTTTGTGATCGCGGTATTGACGTTTGCCATCGCGTGCGGTGGTTCTCAATACGACGACATCCGGGGTCAGACCATGGGTACCTACTTTGCCGTGCAGGTTGCGCCCACCGATGACTGCCAAGTACAGCGCGTTGATTTGGAGCGTCTGTTGCAGGAAATCAACGAAGCGATGTCGACCTACCAGGCCGACTCAGAACTGTCATTGCTGAACTCGAACCCATCGCCTGAACCCATCACGGTATCCTCATCGCTCGATGAAGTGCTGCTCGCGGCGAGGGAGATGTGGCGTATATCAGCCGGAGCGTTCGACGTCACGGTTGGGCCGCTGGTCAATCTGTGGGGATTTGGCGCCACACAAGTGGTTGGGGCGCCCACCGCCGCGGAGCAACACGCAGCCAGCGCCAGAGTCGGTATGGACAAACTGGTTTTGGGCAATGGCCAGGTGACCAAGTTGACGCCGGACGTATATGTTGACCTTTCCGCACTTGCCAAAGGGTATGGGGTTGACCGGCTTGCCGCGCTGCTGGACGTGCTGGGCTGTCGTGACTACATGGTCGACATCGGTGGCGAGATTCGGGTTGCTGGGCATAACCCGAATGGCAAGGCGTGGCGGGTGGGGGTGGAAGCACCATCGCTGCAACAGGTCGGGACGATACGCACCGTGTTAGAAATTTCTGATGTCGCGATCGCGACATCAGGTGATTACCGAAATTACCGTGTCATTGACGGTGCACGGGTGGATCACATCATCGACCCGCGCACTCGTGCGCCGGCGACCAGCAATGTGATATCCGCGACCGTGATCCATCCATCCGCCATGTGGGCCGACGCATATGCCACAACCTTGATGGTTCTGGATGCCCAGACTGCGCTGTCGTTCGCGGATGCCGAAAGTATCGCTGCATATGTGATTTACGGAGAATATTCGCCGGACGGCGCTGAAGATAAAACTCAAGCGGTCTATAATACCGCGATGCGGGCATACCTGCCTGAATTGTCCAAGGAACCATTGTGACCTTATCAACGATCGTTCTTACCTTCCTGTTCATGCTACTGGTCGTAAGCGCCATGGCGGTGGGTGTGCTGGTGGGACGTAAACCGATCGCCGGCAGCTGCGGAGGCATGAAAGCACTAGGCATGGATGTCGAATGTGAAATCTGCGGTGGCAATCCCGCCTTGTGCGATAGTCCGGTAGATCAGCCTGACCAGAAATAACCTCCTCGCTGCGTGGATCGCGCTACGCTACGTAACGGCACGGAACTCGGCTCTAAGTTACGTCTCGCGTCTTGCCTTGTTGGGTCTGATATTGAGCGTCGCTGTGCTGGTCATCGTTTTATCTGTAGTCAACGGGTTTGAGCGGGAGCTGCGTGAACGTGTGCTGGGTGTTCTTCCCCACGTTACGGCCCAGGGTTATTCGTCCCTGGCGCCTGACGACGTAGAGGCCTTCGTGCAGGGAACACCGTATTCCGGCATAGATGCCATCGCGCCCTACGTGAGTGGCACTGTGCTGTTAGCGGCCAAGGGCAAGATCCGTGGGGCAACGGTGACCGGCGTCGAAGCGCAGTCGTATGCTCGCGTCACCGACATCGCGTTGTACACAACCGAGCGGAGCCTGGCTGTGCTCGATACAACCCGCTACGGCATTTTGCTGGGCGCACGGCTGGCGGATGATCTACGCCTGAAACACGGTGATCAGGTGCTGGTGATTCTACCGGTGGGTGCCGTCACGCCAGCAGGCGCGGTGCCGCGGCAACGGCGCTTTACAGTCCTCGACACTTTCAACAGCCAATCCCAACTGGACGGCCAGACCGCATTCATCAGTCTAGCCAGTGCTCAGCGCTTGTTCCGCACGGGTAAGCTGGTGCATGGCGTGCAGGCCAGATTGACAGATCTGTTCGACACCCAGAGCGCGCGCGAGGCTCTTTATCAGGGTTTTGGCGAACAGCGAGTGCGCGTGCGGTCGTGGATGAGCACCCATGGCAACCTCTATCAGGCGATCGCGGTACAGAAGCTGACGATGTTCATACTGCTGTCGTTTCTCGTTGGCGTAGCGGCATTCAATCTGGTGTCGGGACTGATGATGATTGTCGAACAGCGCAAAAATGACGTGGCGATCCTGCGCACCTTGGGCTCGCGGGGAGGTAGCGTCATGTGGCTGTTTTGCTCTCTTGGGGTGGTACTTGCGAGTAGTGGAATTGTGGCGGGCGTTATCGCCGGAGTTGGCATCGCCTGGAGCCTGCCCTACATATACAGCGGCCTTTCAGGTGCTTTCGGCGTGGACCTGATGACTCAATATTTTATCGCGTATCTACCCGTGGACGTGCGTGTGCAGGATATCTTGCAGATTTCCGGCGCTGCGCTTGCGCTGGCGATAGTCGCTACGGTCTACCCAGCAAGGCGGGCGGCCAGGATGCTCCCCAGTCGGGTACTAGCGCATGAATGAAGTGTTGCGAGCCGAGGGTGTGGGCAAAACATATCATCAGGGACAAGTTGCCATCGAGGTGTTGCATGATGTGCAACTGGGTCTCGAGGCCGGGGAGCGTGTGGCGATCGTGGGTCGTTCAGGTTCCGGCAAGAGCACCTTGTTGCATATTCTCGCTGGCTTGGACAGCGCTGATACGGGGTACGTTTGGGTTGCGGATAAAGAAATGGGTGGCTTAGACGCGAATCAGCGCGCCGAAGTTCGTGGTGCGCACATGGGGTTCGTGTATCAGAATCATCATCTGCTGCCGGAATTCAGCGCGCTGGAAAACGTGGCCATGCCGCTTCGAATCGCCGGGCTTGCACGCGTAATGGCCGAAGCCCAGGCACGCAAATTACTGGATGATGTGGGACTCGCAGCACGCGCCGATCATCTGCCCAGCGCGTTGTCTGGAGGTGAGCGGCAGCGCGTAGCAGTTGCTCGCGCGTTGGTGGGCGAGCCGGGTGTTGTACTGGCGGACGAACCCACAGGAAACCTCGATAGTGAAAACGCGCAAGTGGTGATGAATCTACTCACCACCTTGAGCGTGGAACATGGCACGGCATTCCTCGTGGTTACCCACGACGTGTCCATGCTGGACGCATTCGATCGAGTGTTGAGTCTGGTCGATGGTCGCCTGAGTGATTATGTCGGGTGAAGGTGGTTCGTCGCGGCTAGCGTTCGCGTTGGCGCGTAGACTGCTCACCCATGGCGAAAATCGTTTCGCGCAATTCGTTACCTGGGTTTCATTTCTCGGTCTAACCATCGGTGTTCTGGTCTTGACGGTGGTGATTACCGTGATGAATGGCTTCGACGGGGAATTGAAATCGCGGCTGTTGCGCGCGATACCGCATATCACGATCGTGGATGCGCAAGTTGAAGATGATGTTGCCGCGGCAGCGCGCGAGCTGCCATCAGTGGACAGTGTGCACAGATATTTTCGCGGCCTGGGCGCCCTTTCGGTGGGGGCCCAGGTACAGCCGGTTTCGCTGTATGGGGTAGACGATCAGGGTATACAGGCGTTGGACTATCTGGCTGAACACATGCAGCAAGGGAGTCTGCAGGACTTGCAGGCGGCCTCTCACGGCATGCTGATAGGCGCGCCGCTGGCTCGATTTCTCGGTCTGGCGGTAGGCGACACCGTGATCGTGCTCATGGTCGCATCCAGCGCTGAGAGCGTCGCGCCGAAACTGTTGCGATTCCGCCTTGTGGGCACGTTTGAGTTGGGTGCAGAGCCGGATTACACCCTCGTTGTAGTCAATCTAGCGCGATTGCCGGCGCTGCAATGGCACACGCTTGGCGAACAAGGCGTGCAGATACAATTGGATGATGCCCTGGGCGCGCCACGCGTGGCGCGCGAGTTGCAGCAGCGCAACCCAGACATCGATGTGGATTCCTGGGATAGCGCATACGGAGAGCTGTTCCAGGCGGTGCGTCTGGAAAAGTCGATGATGTTTCTGCTCCTGCTCCTGGTGGTAGCGATCGCTTCATTCAACATCATCGCCGGTCAGACCATGGTAGTGAACGATAAGCGGGCGAGCATTGCGATCCTGCGCACGATGGGAGGTAAGGCGGGGCTGATTCGTCGCGTATTTCTGCTGCAAGGTATTTGTATAGGCGTGTTGGGCACGACTCTCGGCCTTGCGCTTGGCTTGCTGTGCGCATTCAATATCAACGGGATTCTGGGCGCGTTGGAATCCATTTCAGGAATGCACCTGTTGGACGGTTCGTTTTTTGTCGAAGTGCCGGTCCTGGTATTGCCCGGCGATCTGATTTTTATTGCCGTCATGAGCTGTGGGCTATGCGTTTTATCCGCATGGTTGCCCGCGCGTCGCGCGGCTCTGCTCGACCCCGTACAGGCACTGCACTAGTCAGCGCGTCATACGGGCTCTGCGCGCCCGATTGTCTCTGATGCGCGCTCGTCGTGCCTGCCAACGACGAATGACATGTCGCCGCCATACTACACGGGTCACTACGAATCCGGTCACGCCTGAGACCCAGCCGCACACCAGGGATCCGAACGCCAACGGGTAGCCGATGGTGCCGAGGTTGGCCCATATCCAACTGAAGTTAAGTTCGATGACGTCAACGGTGAGTTGCATATCCAGCAGCCAGGCTCCCAGGCGATAGGCGAAGTAGAACATCGGCGCCACCGTTAACGGATTTGTAATCCATACGAGGACGACGGATATCGGCAGATTGCAGCGCGCGCCGATGGCGAGGACCGCGGCGACCACCATTTGCATGGGAATCGGAAGGAACGCACAAAACAGGCCGATGAAAACCGCGCCGGATGCGGAACGGCGATTGAGATGCCAGATCTCACTGCGCGATAAGAGATGTGCTACCGGTTTCAGTGCTCGTGTATCACGGATCTGAGCAGGACTGGGGAGGTATCGTTGCAGGCGCTTTTTCAGCATCGGCTCATTATGCCTGCTCATCCGCTTCACATCATTGCCTAAGGGTCTCAAAGCGTGTATTGGCGTCGGCACGATCCTCTTGTTGGGGTTGCGTTGCGCCCTTTGGTTTGCAGACGCCTCATCAGTACCAGCTTGTCTAGAAGCTACCGACCACTCTCTGCTGGTGAGGGTGCTGAGCGCAAAACCAGGTGACGATCGAACGCTGGTAATGAATGTGGCGGTGGTCGAGGTTGGCGAGGGCAGCAGTTGTCAGGCGCTGGTGGGCGAACGCGTTCGATTGAGCTGGTACTACCCACCTGGGTCTGTAAGCCATGCCACGTTGTTACGGGCGACAGCCAAGTTGCGCAAACCCTGGGGTGCGAAGAACCCGGGGGGATTTGACTACGGATTGTGGCTGATCGGACAAGGTTATCGCGCATCGGGCTACGTTCGCCAAGCCGAAGTCGTGGCGTTTGGAACGGCGCCGGCGAAGCTGTCGATTGATGTCCATCGCTATGTTCACGGCAGTCTGTTGCAGGCGATATTGCTGGGGCAGCGAGATGGTGTGCGCAGTGAGCAATGGGAGCTGTTCCGCGACACGGGCACGATTCATCTCATGGTCGTGTCCGGGCTTCATGTTGGCGTTTTTGTTGGCGTGGTCTTTGGCCTGGTGTTGACGGTACTTAGATGCGTGCGGTTTGGCGCTGCGCGCTGGATTCCCAGGCGCGTGGCGCTCAGTTTCGGAGTAGTAGCGATAACGTTGCTCGTGTACCAGACCGGCGCTAGTGCGCCAGTAGTGCGCGCAGCGCTTATGGCCGGTGGCGTTGCGGTGATGCTGTGTATGTCACGCGCCATCGGTTGGTGGCGTTGTTTTTTACTCACCGCTGTCGTGGCGGTGCTGATCCAGCCGCAAGTATTGCTACAGCAGGGGTTCTGGTTGTCCTACGCTGCAGTAGCCGGATTGCTATTCTACTTCCGCCCTCGTCAACCGACGTCGAGTTGGGTGCGCGGATTGCTGGCGTGTCAGGTTGTTCTGTTTCTTGTGCTGGTGCCCTGGTTGGGAGTGACTGTGGGAGAAATCCCACTCGTGAGTCCAATTGCGAATGTGCTCGTGGTCCCGGTAATGTCGCTGGTGACCATACCGTTGGGCATGGTGGG
>Ga0315336_1004853_pt1 | contig 15373 bp, 10 predicted proteins | sample ASW5metaG_FD_204512 | JGI IMG/M metagenome (GOLD analysis project Ga0315336, IMG submission 204512) | Ammonia-oxidizing marine archaeal communities from Monterey Bay, California, United States - ASW #5 | ecosystem: Environmental > Aquatic > Marine > Intertidal zone | place: USA: California...
TCGTCTGGTGGGAATCGCCGTTGCCGAACCCTGACAACATCACACGCCGCATGTCGGCTCGCCCGTCCCCGTCGGTGTCGCGCAGAAACAACAATTCGCTGTTCTGGCCGACATACACACCTCCATCGCCCAGTTCAAATCCGGTGGGTATATTCAAACCGTCCGCAAACACGGTTGACTTGTCGGCCGCGCCATCGCGATCGATGTCTTCCAAGACGATAATCTTGTCATTTGGCAGATCACCGGGAATCACGTGCGGATACGTCGTCGTGACACTGACATACATGCGGCCCGCGGGATCCCAACGGATGGCCAACGGCGACGTCAATCCTTCGGCTTCCGACGCAAACAGATTGACGTGCAATCCGTGTGTGGTGGAAAACGACCGCAGTTCATTCGTGATATTCGCCGTCGGATCGCCGTGCAAGACTTCCGGTTGCGGACGACGGTGACCCGTGTCTTTTCCCCCCTCCGCAATGCGCCACACCCGTTGTTCCGCGGCGGCGATCAACGGAAGAAGCTGTTTCCATTCTTCCTTGAATGGGACGTGATTTTTGCCACCCCGTGTGAACACGCGACGAGCATCATCGCCATACAGCAGTTTCCAGTTTGCCGGTCGCCAATAGTCGTACCACAGTCGGTGTTTCTCGATAACGGCCAGTCTTAAGGGTTCAAGGTCTTTCTGCGGATCAAGCACAACGCCCAGTTGCTTGGCGATTTCAACAGCCAGGCGTGACTGGGACGCTGGGGCAATGTGCATCCCGTTGTCGGTCAGGCCGCCCGGAGCGTTGTTGAACAAATCCACGAAAAGCAATTCGTGTTTAGCGGCCAGATTTGCGATTTGCCGCACATACAACGCCAGATCCTCATTGTGCCGGGTCACATTGGGGATCAAGGTGTCGATCGGCTCTTCAAATGGAGTCGGCGATAGCAGAACAACCAGTCGAGCGTGTTTTGTAAAGGCGGAGATCAGTCGATCATAGCCTGCAGTGAATTCCTTCAGGCGGGCTGGGCCCGCCATCGACTCCAAGCGACCAAACTGGGCGAACACCACCGTTGCGCCGACGCGTTTGAGTTGTTCGTCTCGCGACCCGAATCCATCGGCTCGCCAACGTTCAATCACCGTCCCCTGATGAAATACCGTATCGGCTTCCCAGGACAAATCGCGAAAGCGAGGCCGTGTGGCGGCGAAGCGATGCGTCAGAATCGCTTCCAGGTAGCCCGCCTGTTGCAAATGCAACGTATTGGTACCGCCCGTAAACACCGCCACATCGTTTGGCAATAGCTCAAACCGTCCCTCCGCCAATCCCATACTGGTGCCGCTGAGAATCAGCAGCGCTGTCTGCAGGCTGTTGATCACTTTCATGAAGTTTCTCATGCAACCAGTTCAGCGGGCTGTGTCAACAAGGATGCTGCCCAATCAGAACACCCGGACCAGGCTCACTCGCTGCGGCAGTCAAACAGGGTGCTTCACGACAACACGAGTCCACACCCGTGTGTTGACGTTCTGGTGTATTGAAAGACTTCCCGGGCATGTCTCGGTTGGCCCCGACCCAGGCAGGAACTGCGTTTCGTTCCACAGGCTGGGCGGAATGAAGTGGTCTACTCAAAAAGGTGCTCATTCTCCCGAGGATGGTGTGGCTGCCGCGCTGGCCTGCTGGAACTCAGCCTGCAATTGTTTCTGTTTTCGGGCCAACAAGATGGCCGTGACGATTGTGATGATCAAGCACACGAACGCGACACCAACCGCGCCCAACGCAACCAACGTATCGGTCATGGTGAATTCGCGTTCGGCGGCAGATGATCCACCGATGGGGATTCCCAAATACTTGGCCATCGCCAGAACGGGAAAGTCATAGAAGCTATGGAGCAGCATGGGTACAAACCAGGCCATAAACAACAGTCGGCGACGGCGTTCGGGCTGAAACTTCGCCTGGCCACAATAGTAGCCCATCACAGCTCCCAACGATGCGTGCATGGGTACGGCGGAAACAGCGCGGACGATGGCCACGACCAGTCCGCCACTCGACACGTACAAGACGTTTTCCAAAGTGGCAAACCCCAATGACGCAGCCACGCCATAGACCAAACCATCCATGGGTTCGTCGAATTCACTGTGCCGCATACAGTAGTAGTAGATCACGAGGAATTTGAAGAACTCCTCCGGAACGCCGGCCGCCAAGAACCCGACAACGGCTCCGAACGCGAGCGGATTCTCCACGTCTCCGATGAAGGACATGATTGGCACTGCGAACAGCAGCACTGGAATGACGGTTAACACTCCGAGCACAAAGGTCGCGAGGACGACGCGCGGCGGTTCGGGATATTTGTCCCGGCTGTAGAAGTACCACAACAGCATCACGCTCGGAACAATGGCCGCAGGCACGGTGATCCAGAGCGTGTTCACTGATGCACCTGATTCCTCAATGGCGGGCTTCCATCAGAACCAGGCGATTCCGTGGAGCATCCAACATTTACGTGTCGCTATCGAATACTGACCACCAGGCATCAGAACAACCAATGATTGGAACTGTCATCCGATAGACGCACCACAATAGCGTCACCGTCATCCGTCATGCCCACTCGTCTCACCACGCCGTGGCCGGATGCGACCGGTGTTTGGGAGTGATCAATTGGAGTCGGCGATATTGTAGGCGATTCAACTGACGGCTACAAATGCCGCCCGGTGTCGGGTCTCTAGTCCTGCGCGCTCGTGCACATGCCGTCGGCCGTTCAGGGTCTCTAGCGGCAACACGCAGCAAACGGCGTTTCGCCGACAATCCGTATCGCCCGACCAAGCCAACCCGAGCTAGTCCCCATCTGTCGTCGGCTCAGCCCAACGACGTAGACGATCTCGAATGCGACTCGTGCGTTGTCCGGTGTACGTGACAACGCCAATCCGCCGGGTGCGAAAGTCTGCCACCATGTAACTGAACGAACCGTACAGAGCCCCGCCATGCGAAATGGCTTGCAGTTCACCGTTTTGTGGATCGACCATCACGGTTAGCCCCAATCCGTAGCGGCCATTTTCACGCTGAGCGTGTGGTGATGTCAAAGTCTGCCATTCCCTGTGCGTCAAAACGTGACCCTTGGGGCCTGTCCCCCGCCGCAGCAACATACGGCCGAATTCCGCAACTTCATGGGCCGGGGCATACAGACTGCCGCCGATCAACGCCAAGCGATGTTGTGCGCCCAACAGGTGTGGTGTACGGCGGTCCACAATAAGTTTCCCATCTTGAAGTCTGTGCCCCGCCGCAATGTTCTTGTCAGCTCGGTCCGGAAAATAGCTGGTGCGATCGAGCTTCAACGGACCGGTCACATGAAGGGAGAGTAACTCCTCAAACGACCGGCCCATGGCCACCGCAGCAACTTGTCCGACAACACAATAGCCAGCGCCACTGTAGCCAAACTCCTCTCCGGGAGGGCAGGACAATGGTTCCGCGATGATGCCCTGAACCGATTCAGCCAACGAGAGTCTGAAGTCGCGAATCCAGCGGCCCTGTTGCTCGGTCAGCCGGTTGCGCTGCGAATAGACACCCCCACGGTGGCACAGCAGTTCCCGCAAGGTCGGCGCACGCTGCGCCCGGTCTCCACCGACAAGTCTGGGTCGGGCGAATGCCTGCAACCAGCAATCGACCGGTGCGTCCAGATCGACGCGACTGTCCGAGGCCACAGCCACGACGACCGCAGCCGCGAACATCTTGGAACATGATCCGATACAGAATTGGGTGGAGTCGTTGACCGTTCGGTCACCGTCCACTCGACAGACACCGAAACTCCGAATGTCGAGGGCGGCGTCCGCTTCTGCGAGCACCAATTGAGCGCCGGCTATCTGACCATTGTCGATCAGTGCTTCAACGATCGCGGACACATCGCGCGCAGCTCCCGCTGCCGACAACTCATCAGGCGCGACAGGCAACACCGCACACGTCATCAGAAATGCAAGGGCTGGCGTCAGCCACGGCATCGAATTCCTCGTTCGCTGGTGAGGGATCGGGATTCCCAGTTGCCGGAAGCATACCATAAACAGGCCGCAGCCCGTCCATAACCGCCGCGTGGAATCGCATACAAAACGCCGATTAATGTAACTGCGCGTCCCGTATGCGCTAGGCAAGGCGTGAACGGCCGATGCATCGGATCAGGGAACGCAGTTGTGCATCGTTAGCGACTGGACCTGATCACACGTGCTGGAGGCTGCCACGTTGCATCCGCTGAGTGGACGATTGAAGCTCTCGGCACATCGCGTGTCCATTTTTTGGATGGATGTTTCGAATTTTCTCCGGGGCTTCCCACGCAAACATTCGCAATCGGACAGGAACAGCCGCCTGAAAGAGCATGCGGTCACCAATGGACACGCCCCCTGTCAGGGCACGGCATCGGACTTTGGTTTTTCGGGATGTAATCGAAACAACAGATCACCTTTGGATGATTGCGTGTGTTCGTCCCACTCAACCTGGCCACCGTCGTCGCGGCCGTCTGGTCCAACACTGTAGATGATAGGATGCCCACCAATGGTCGTCATCCGCATCGCGGACTCTGTAAATGTGTCGATCGGCACATCAGACATTCCGGCGGACTGAACGGCAACTCGTAGCGTAGCCGGAGGTGCATCATGTTCACACAGCCATCGCCGCAACGCGATCAAGCACAACGTACCTCGACGTTGCGTTTCACTTTTGAGAATCCGAGAGATCATGCCATCCCAGCCCCGCGGTTCAAAAAACAGGGCCAGCCGGGTGTCAGCCAACGGCGCAACCCATGTCTGCAGTGCCTCGTTGGGTGGCATGCTCGGCAACATCGCATCTAAGGCACTCAAAATCGCAGCATAGACCCGATTGATCACCGCCACTTCTTGAGAATATTCTGCATCTGAAAGCAACTTCCCATCGAACTTCCAGTCGAATGGCAGCACCTGCTGTCCGCCGGCAACGCCCGAGACGTTTCCGTACTTGGCCTCTGCCAATCGAGAGCTAAATGAATCCATGTCGCGCAAAAGTGCCAGGCAGCTCAGGATGTGCAAACTCCGATCGACTTGACCAGCCTGCCTTTCAAACAGGTCGTTTAGGGCCTGTGTTGTGAAGGTTCCCGTCCGATGCTGCAGGTCGTGAAATGTTTGCCGTGTGACAACGTACTCACCTCGAATTGCATCCGCGGCTCGCTGCTTCGGTGATGTTGCATGACGCTGCAAAACGGACAACAGCCGGCTGCAGTGGCCAGTCGTGATGCTGTCCGATCGGAGAATCTTCGCGACAATCTCGGAATAGACCATCTTGTCGATAGCGACGCTCACGAGTTGGCCGAGTTCTCCGCTCCTGTGCCGTACGTCTCGACTCAACCGCAGCAGCAGCGCCACATCCTGAATCGGCCTGTCGAGCTTCCCCTGCGCCACGTCACGGCGCGTCCGCCATTCCACAATGTAGGCCACTTGTCTGGCAGCAGACAAATGGGGCATCAACGCGACAAGATCGCTTCCCACTTGAAACACACATTGTGAGCGCTGTTGAGCACGTGTCAGATTCTCAAACCCGACCTCGTATTCGGCCAACCAGGCGTCCACAGACTTCGCGTCCACGGAAGACCGAGACCTACCCCACAGCTCAGAGAAATGATCCAATCGCTGGCTTCGCTTGTCGGCCTCGTCAGCTCGAAACCGAACCAGCCTCGGCAACTCAGAGTCCAACGGCCCGAAACAAACAGACATGTCTGACGAGAATTCGAACAAAGCATCCAGGTAGATGGGCTCGGCGTTGTCTTTTGCCTCTGGTATCTGGAAATAGGCGACGACATCAAATGGTGTGTTGGCACTGACCCACTGTGGTTGTTGCGGTGCGGCGTTTGGGAAGGACGGAAACTGTCGAGGGGTGGTTGTCGATCCGTCGCTAGAATGATTGACGGAGTCGTCCGGAACGCGGGCCTGTCTGATGGCGCCTGCCCCGGGGCCGCTGGTCTCTGGTTGGGACACTGCTGGATGAGGCTCAGATTTCGCATTACCCGATTCGGTGGTCGACGTGGCAGGTTCCGATCCGGAACAACCACACCACACCGCGAAACACAGTGTCGCATGAACGCACATGAGATACTGTCTCATCGGTTCACCTCTTTCGAGATGGATCCTCTTTCAGTCCAGGACAACTGCACATATCTCGATAGCATCGTGAAAGTTACAAACAACTCAAAACCCTTTGACATGCGTGAACAACATTGGTTTGCGACACGACAGATCGGGATGCACAGACTCGGATGCAACGACAGGTGTTCATCGTCAGATCACGTTTTTTCCTCCGTCTTCAAGGAATTCCGGACGCTTCCAATAGGTGTACTGTGGAGTCCAGGTCTCTTCGGAAATCCCCGCAAGGCTCAGTAGGCTCCACATCGAGCAATACAGGTCACCAGGACCGAATTCACAGGTATTCTTTCGATAGATTGTGTCGCCGACCCGCTCGTAGGCAATCGCCCCCGGACTGTTGTTACCCCCCTCCATGACACTTTGTTCCTGGATGTAATCGCCCCCTGCATGCGAGACCATGCGAAATTTCCAACCGCGTGAGTTGGCAAATCGCCGCTGCACCTCCGGCGAGTCCTTTGACACCAACACCACCGACATTGCGGATTCCAGGTGTTCCACGAAGCCATTGAATCCGTCTGCCCAGAGTGTGCAATAGCGGCAGGCCTGTCCCATGTTGTGAATCAACAGCAGTTGATCCTGGCCGGCAAACAACTCGATCAGCGTTGTTTGGCCTGTCAACGTGGCGAAACTGTAGTTTCGCACCTCTGGCCCTCGATTCGCCTGCTGCAGGCGATTGAGTTGTTGGACAAGATCGAAGATCTGTGCTTCCAGTGCCGCGATATCCTGGTCGGACATTCATCTCCCCCTGTTCAATTCGGTGCTCCCGGAATTCCGCTCCGAAATCCATCTTCTGAAAGGATTCGCAGGGATCGCACAGTCGAGAAGCAACCATCCTCAAGCTTTCGGACCCGGTGTCAGCATCCTACTGTATCAACTGTTTCGAAGCCATAAATTCGGACAATGAAAACAGCGCGGCACAATCCTCTACAGAGTCACACTGGCGCACACCAAGATCAAGCGAATGTTACATCCTCGTTACCGGACGGTGATGGATGTTCGGCTACGATGCAACCCGAGCGACATCTGTCAGTGCAGAAACCAGGCCGGAGTCCTGATGCAAATGCCACAGAACAATTCGTTTTGGTGCGTGTCTCGCTGACACTCATTTCACGTCTCATACACAAGGACACTGTTATGATTCGATCCGATCGCCATCTGCGCCTGGCCGTCTTGTTGGCCTGCATCTCTGTACCGAAATGGTGCGGGGCCCAGGAAGAACTGCTCGACAGCCGCATCGTTTCGGTATCCATGTTCAAGAACGGCCTGGCCTTCGTGGAACGCCAAACGCTCCCCAAAGGACCAGGCTCCTTTCGCATCGCTGAGATCCCCGATCCCGTACACGGTACATTCTGGTTTGTGGGCGACGCGAATGTGTCAGCTCGGATCGAAATGCGCGACGTGACGATGCAGAGAGGACATACGGCGCACAGTCTTCAGCGCGATCTGGCTGGTCGAACCGTGTCCGTGTTTCTGCGCGATACGCTCGCTCCAGTTCAAGGTGTTGTGCGAGCGATCGTCGAACGAGAACAGCCATCGTCCACGACCAACGATATGGCCCGTTTCCGAGTCGATTCACGCGGGTCCACAACACAATTCCTGGTGATCGACACGCCTGCTGGTGAATCATATATCGATCGATCGATGATCGCGCACGTCAGTGCAAAGGGTCCGAGTGGGCCCATCATCCGCCGAAAACCCGTCTTGATCGTCACGATTCCTGGCGGTAAAAACGCCGGCAAACCATTACGGATTCGCTATCTGGCCAGAGGGCTGTCCTGGGCTCCCAGTTACCTCGTGGAATTGTTGGACGATCGACGATTGCGACTGCGGCAGAAGGCGATCGTGCGCAATGAACTGGAACCACTGAAGAATGCCGACATGAACCTCATCTCCGGGTTTCCGCATGTGCGTTTTCGGCACGTGACATCGCCACTGTCTCCAAACGTACGCTGGTCCGAGTTCTTTCGGCAACTGAACCAGGGTGGCCCGGACGAATCCGCATTTGCCGGAAACGCAATCACACAACAACTCGCCATACCTACGACCCGAAGGCAGGCCTTGCCGATTGACCTGGCAGCGGTGCCTGATGGGCAAGGCATCGACCTGCATTACCAGCCGATCGGACGCCATTCGCTTGGTAACAACGCAGCGTTTTCCGTACCCGTATCAACGGGTACGACGGATTATTCGCAGATTGTGCAATGGGTTGTGCCTGACCAACGTGACGCTCAAGGACGTCGAAACCACCGGTATCAACGCACCCGAGAATCCGGCGCTTCTGGCCAGGACGGACCGTGGGATGCTCTGCGTTTTCGGAACCCGCTCCCCATGCCAATGACGACCGGACCGGCGATGATCATGAGCGGCAATCGGTTTAGCGGCCAGACCGCCAGTTACTGGGTGAACCGTGGTGAGGAAACCACGCTGCCTGTAACTAAGTCACTCAGCATCCGCGCCGTCGCGTCGGAGAATGAAAAGCAAGGAAAACGCGAAGTCGTCTATATCGGTGGAAATGATTTCCAACGCATCAGTGTGGAGGGCACGTTGATCATTGGCAATCATCGCGATGAACAGGTCGACATTGTCATCCGCCGCAGATTCTCAGGCGACTTGGTTCGTGCCGATCGGAATCCAAACCTGGTGCTGCGAGAAGAAGGAGTGTACTCGGCCAATCGTCGAAATGAACTAGCCTGGAATTTGAAGTTGGATCCCGGACAACGACAGGAATTGTCATACGAATACAATGTCCTCGTTGATCGTTGAGATCCGTGTGCAGACAACAGGCGGCTCGCAATGATCTCACGTCAAGTCATGCCGTTCGGTAACGTGAGTCGCTACCGCAGCTCACCGATGCGCCAAACTGGCACAACACGAAGCGCGAGCGAGCAGGTGGTCAACATGTCCGAGCGGCCACACTACGGAAGCAGCCGGATGATTCCACCGTAATACTCATCGTCCGTCCCCACATACACTTGCTTTGGCCCATTGCGTTCCTGCCTGACAGTAACGCTCTCGACCTTGAGGCCGTCCAATGTGGCCAATCGCTTGGCGTTCCCCAAGCGGACCAGCGGCCGACCTGCAGGACACGTCGTGAACTCACCGATCCGCCACACAACGCTTCGATAGGGCCCATCATCGGCTCCCGAATCGTAAGCGGAGACGCTATAGATCTGGCCATCACGATCGACGTCCAACGCCACAATGGGACGGGCTCCCGGCCCAGTGGGATCCACGGCCTTGTAGGTCACTTCTTGAAAATCGCCGATGGCCAGCGGATTCAGCGACATTGTTGCCCAGCGCAATTTGGTGGAATACTGACTGTCGGCACGCTCGGCATACAGAAACACCAATGTGTTGCCAACCTGACATACTTCGGTACCCTCCACATTGGTGACGGGAACGGGCCATGTGATATGCGAGTCAATCGTCAGTCGTTGCCCGCGATAGACCAGGTGGAATATCCGCCGATCCTGATCTCCCTCCTGACCGCTCTCGCATACGAGAAACCCCTTGCCTCCCGGAATGCTGCACGCGCTTTCCAGATCACTGGCGCGTCCTTCGGGCCCAGGGAACTTGAGCTCAACGGGTTTCCAGCCGACACCATCAAACTCGGACTTGGGCAAGCGTACCAAGCTCAGTCGAGGCCAATCGTGTTTTTCCGGATTGTCCTTCGCGTCATGGACTCCCAGAAACAAGTCACCGTTGATCCACGTTAATCCACTCAGATCCAGCAATGTCTTTGGACGATTCGCAGTCTTTGGACGATTCGCTTGTTCATCGCCAATGGCGCCGAAGTCCATAAACAGACACATCGCGCAGGCCACACCCGTTACGCTAGCAAGTCCAATGTTCAGTGATCGCATCAGTCGTGTTTCTCCGTGTGTTTCTCTTTGTGTTTCCCTGGCCGCACTGCCCAGTCACCGGGCACAGCAACCCTCATTTGCAACGGAATCGAGGCGCGCTCAAAGGGTCTACGGGCGCGTGTTTCCGGCCTGGTCGCAACCAGGACCGAGTGGCATGTTGTGGGTCAGCAACCCAGGTCGGCGATGATGCCTGTCGCAGAGACCAGTCACATCGCCGCCACCTGTTTCGCTTTGCGACGCCACGCAACAACGCCCGTGTCAGTCACGTCAGAAACGGATGTCCGCACCACACATCGCGGGGGAGGCGCGTTGTACATCCCCCGCGTTCCTTCATTACGTTTCGGACTCTCAATGTCAAGGCTTGAAGGCACGATCCGGGACGAGGATCCAGGTATGTCGCGGTTCCAATTCCCAGCAGATCCGTGGAGCGCTGAGGTTTTCGGTCAACTCGAATCCTGACACCATTGACTATTCAGGAAGGACATACAGCTTCCGACGAGCCTGGGAACGCAGCGCCTTGATGATGGCGGTGTCCAGCGTGTCATTTTTCGCTGTGGCAGCCTGTTTTGAACGTTCTTTTGCGAGGAACTCCGCACGCTTTGCGCTCAAGTCGCGAATCCGCTTGTGGATTTCCTTCCGTTTGCGCCCCAACTGCTGCAAGATGTCGCGCTTTTCAGCCAGAGATTTCTTTTGCAATGCTGGTGGAAGATCAGCGTCTGCGATGGTGGCCAGTTTCACTTTTCCGTTCGCAACTCCATCAACCAAATCACCGGCGGAACGATACTGACCGGAGACCTTGAACCGCGCGCGTTCAGCGGCGGCCGCGGGTGCAGCTTCTGCCGCGAGTTTATCAGCGTTGGCCTGTCGCTTCTTAGCGCTCTTCGCACCTGCGCCGGCAAACGCGTACGTCTGGTTCACCTGGCTGCTGAGAGCAGACAGGTCCGAGTCAAATGGCGTCTGGATTTTTGCGACCGCCTGATCTTGATTGATGCTCAGGAAAGAACCATCGGCGAGCTGGGCACCATGTTGCCAACCTGTACTGCGTCCGGTTTGTTCCGGTCCGCAGAATACTGTGCTGACGGTGACGCCTTTGGCGATCGCGGCGCTGCAGGCTTGTTTGTAATTCACGGAGCCCTGTGTGAACGCTTCATTCCCGCAAATGAAGATCAACTTCAGGGACTGATCGTGTTCACTCCATTTTAACTCCCGGGTGGCCGCCTGAATGACGTGTCCGCAATACTCTTTTCCGCCGTTTGTCCGCAGCTGGAACAATTCCTCGGAAATCTTGTCCAGATCGTCCGTCAAACCGACGATCTGCCGCGTGAATCCTTCCGACTCCGGAATGCTGTTCTTGCCGTATTCGTACAATGCCACTTCCAGATCGGGGACCTGGCCATCGCGTTTCGCGGTCGCAAGCTGATTGACAATTTTCCACAACTGAGTCCTGGCCTGATTGATGAGACCATCCATGCTCCCGCTCGTGTCCAACAGGATCGCCAACTGAATTTTTGCTCGCTCTTCAGCGACCACCTTTTTCTGATCCTCGGCTCCGCCGACGCTGTTGACCAAGGAAACGCAGAGACACAACGCAAAAACAAGCCATGTCGATTTCATTCGAACACTCCTGTGGAAAATAGCCGAATCCGTGCGGATCGCTTGCACTTCTGTATGGGCACAGCCGCCATTTGAGCGAATCGGACGACATGCGGGTAGCTGAGTTCCCTAAAATGACAGACTTTCCATCGCGGCAGCCGATCTCAGGACGATTTGGCCAATCAACTCGTTTTATGCCACAGCACGACCCGTGGGCGCCAAGCGTTGACTTCCGTCGTTCAGGTCAACGTCAGAGACTCACTGTTGAACGGAACGTCGCGAGCCGATGAGAACACGGAGAGGTCGTTTGCGGTATGTGGGAAACAGCACCATCGTTCGCAACGAGCAAGAACGCGCTGGGCTCAGCCTATAACGGTGGCTCCACTGAACTGGGAGTATCCGTGTTGGGCGGCGGTCCTCTAAAAAATCTGGCGATCAGTCCCAGACTCGTGGCAACTGGAATGGGTTCCGTCAAGGGAACCGTCATGTAGATGGCGGCACAGACAGCAAAGACGCATTTCGTGGGGCGACCGTAGCCTTCAAGATCCGCAAGTACCCATCCGGCGCAAACTCCGATGACTCCGCCGACAACCAGGCCGATGGGACCGAAGGTCGCCAGATCCAGAACATCCAGAATCATCCCGGCTCCCACAGGGCCGAGCGCATAATATGATCGCTGAAGAAGACCTCTCATCCGTTCTCAGATTTTGCAACCCTTGAGGACTACGATCGTATTCCACTGACCAAGATGACCAAAATTGGTTGCGCGACGCAACAGACGTCATCTACCGTGGATGGCCCAGCCAGGGCGCTGCGTGGTGACGAGTCGTCGATCATTGCAAAGCATGGCCTGGATCGAGAAACCATACGATCACCTGGTCTGACGAAACTCACTTCAACCCCAGCCGTTGATTCTGTGGTTCTGGGGCACATCATTTCTTCCGCGGAGTGGCGCCGTGATCACGCAGTATCTGTGCAATGCGTGGTCGCGCGGCCTGGATCTGTTTCAGATCCACGGGAATTCCCAACAAGTTGGACATGAATTCAGCCACTTTTTGAGTCTCCGCATTCCAGGCCGAGGTCACCGTCGCCAGCGGAGTCTGGTTCTCATCGTTGCTGGCATTGATGTCGGCCTTGTTCTCGATGAGCAGTTCGACAACGTCGATTCGTCCCAGCAGGGCAGCTCCGTGTAATGCGGTACTGCCATCACGATTGCGCTGGTTCACATCGCTTCCGTGCTGAATCAATACTTGAACCGCTTTGACCTGACCGCACATCGCTGCCCACGCCAAAACGCTCAGACCTTCGTCATTCAGACCGTCGCTATCAGCCCCATTGTCCAGCAGCTGTTCCAGCTTGGTGGTATTCCCAGTTTTGGCGGCGTTCCAAAAATCGGCCGTCGGCATTTTCGCGAGTTCCGCGGCGCTCTTTCCACCCAGCTTGCGGAGCAAAGCAACGGCCTTCGGCCGATCGGACTTGACCTGCGCCGGGTCGATCTTCAGCTGCAACAGTCCGCCGACAAAGACCACGGCTTCGTGAATGTCGTCATTCCAGGGTTCTGAAGTCACGTCCAACGCAGTAACACCATCCTGGTTGATGGCGTTGACCGCAGAACCCTTCTGCACCAGCAGTTGCACGATGTTGAGACGCCCCAGGAACGACGCGCTATGGAGAGCCGTATTGCCCTCATTGTTCCTGCCGTTGACATCCGCTCCTTCTTCGAGCAGGAATTTAGCAGCGGCTGCCTGCCCTGACAGTGCCGCGATGGCCAGTGGGGACTCGCCAGAGTCATCTCTAGCATCCACTTGAACCCCCTTCGCCAGATGTCGCTTGATCGCGCCAATGTCACCCAGCTTGGTCGCCACCCAGATTGAGCGATTCGCCGCACGTCTGGGGTTTCGTGATTTGCCGGCCGGCGCATTTCGTTTGGGGGCCGCACCGATGATCGGCGGTGCTCCCGGCGCGCTGGTCCAAATTGGCATCCCCGCGGCAGTTTCGGCGACAATATCCTCCCGGCGATTGCGAATGAACTCGCGGAATTTTTCCCGTCGCACAGATCGTTTCTGAAATTCTGACAAGTGTGGTTCCAGCATCGTCTCGATGCGCCGCGTTTCAGCCAGCAAAGCATCTTCGTCCCATTGATCTCGAATGACCTCCATCAGTCTCCGGCGATAGCGCTCCCGTGCAGGTTGACTCTGATACAACTTGTGCGCCAGCAGCCCCTTCGTTTTCACACAATAGGGAGCTCTGCGATCGACTCGCAATTTGCTGAATTTTTCAAACAGGCAATCTGCGCCCCACGGCAGAAAATGAAATTTGTCATTCTTGGGGTTGAGATAGATGAAGAAATTATTGCGGTTTCCGGAGTAGCCATCCCAAAATCCCAGTAATCCTTCGACAGCCCAGAAAGTGTAAAAGGCGTCCAAATCGACCAATTCCTCGACGGCCACTTCCGGGTCGTAGTCGTTTGTCTCCAATTCCGCCACAATCAACATGTCGCTGCTTCGCGAGTCGATATTGAGCCCGTGAATCGCGATTACGTTGTTGCCTTCACGCAACTTGTCCTTGTGTTCCGAAATATTGAAGGACTCAAATTTCAGGGCGGCAGGATCGTCGTGGCCACTCGTGGCTTTGGAATCCCATCCAAGCCATTGCGGAGCGTTGGCTGACGCCACGCGGTGGCCATTCAAATAGGCCACGAACCCATCGTCATACTTCATGCGCAGGATGAGATCTCCCTTGGACAGCACGTCCTCCAGATTTGCAATTTCGAAAGGAAGTCTCAGATAGACGGATGCGGTCTTCCCAAACATCTCGTCCACGACATCGAAAGGCTCGCTGATCATCGACTCATAACCTTGGCCTCGCTCGTACCCAGCACCGTTGCGGCCACTCTTCCAGGATGAATCATCAAAATCAAATCCCGTCCAGAAGACATTGTGTTCCTGGATCACGGACCGCAGCTCGTTTCGAGCCCCTGCCAGTTCTGGCGCGTTGGCAAGGAAATGCTGCCGCAGAACAGCTTGTTGACTGGCATCGCGTTCGCCTGCCGAGACCTGCAGCGCCGAGGCCACTGACGGTGGCAAGAGTTCCTGGTCGGCACGAAAAAAGAATCCCGACTGTCCCGCTCCATTGACGATTTTCATCAATAGCTGATTCTCTCCTGGAACCAAGTTGAGAACCACTTGATCGCGATCGGGTCCGACTCCCCTCTGGATCTTATTTTCGAATGTCAAGTTCCCGTTCAGCCAGAGTTTGATACTGTCGTCGCTACCGACGGTGATTGGCAGATCCCTGGCCGTTGTCGAGCGGACATTACGAAACAAATATGTCGCGGCGTTGGTCGCTGCGCTGAGAGGCCAGGGCTGGCCATCCTGAAAACGAACGACTGCATTCCATTTCATACCGTCGTATGTGTTGTCCAGAGCAACCTCGTTCTCCGGTGCAAAATCCTGGCTGTAGGCTTCGTCGAAACTGGCGGCACGGAATGGGCCAATCACCGACCAGGGGGAGAGTGACAAGCCCTGCCGGAGTTGTTCCGCTTCCCAGGCAATTTGAGCGGCGGCCAGCTCTGGCGTCTGCGTTTGCAGTGCCTGCTGGAGCGCGGCAATGCGGGTTTCGAGCCCCTGCAAGGACGCGTTCACCGCGGCAACCGGATCCGGATACGTTGTCAAACTCGGCGACTTCCCCGGTGCCTGCCCAGACGGCACCCATCCGCGGCCCATCGCTTCGCTGCTCAGGATCGTGGTTCCTTCTCGACTCTGCAACGCTCCGATCAACTGCCCGATCT
>Ga0315336_1004854_pt1 | contig 15371 bp, 16 predicted proteins | sample ASW5metaG_FD_204512 | JGI IMG/M metagenome (GOLD analysis project Ga0315336, IMG submission 204512) | Ammonia-oxidizing marine archaeal communities from Monterey Bay, California, United States - ASW #5 | ecosystem: Environmental > Aquatic > Marine > Intertidal zone | place: USA: California...
TGCGCACTATAAAAAGCACATCTTCTGAGATTGATGATGATGTTGATGTTCTGATGATCATTCATCCAAAAAAACTTACCGAAGAAACTTTATATGCAATAGATCAGTTTGCTCTCAAGGGTGGCAGGGTTTTTGCATTTGTAGATCCTTATTCTGAATCTGATCCAGAGTTTCGCGATGCTAGCGCACCTCCTGACAAAGGCGGTATACAGTCATCTAATTTCGAAAAATTACTTAAACAATGGGGCGTTACAGTTAGTTCAAATGAAATCATAGCCGATCGCCATCATGCGATGGCAGTTACATCAGCAACGCATAAGAGGCCTGTCAGGCATGCAGCAATATTACGACTTGGTTCAGATGCGATTAATAGAACAAATGCTATTACGTCCGGACTTAATTTAATTACAACTGCATTTTCTGGGCATGTAAAAAGACTTCCAAATAGCAATATTGAAATGACACCACTTTTGCAAACTAGCACAGATACACAAGTATTTCCGAAGCAAGCGTTTAGATATCTCCCAGACCCTACAAAACTTTTATCTAACTTTTCTCCTTTAGGGGAAAAGTTAAATTTAGCTACTTATGTCAGTGGAAAAGTTAAGACAGCTTTTCCAAATGGTTTACCTAATCAAGAAAAAAATGATGCTCACTTAAACGAAAGTGAAGAGAATATACATGCAATTATAGTCGCGGACAGCGATTTACTTGCCAATTATTTATGGGTGCGAGTACAAGAAATATTAGGACAGCAAGTTACAAATCCTTGGGCGAATAATGGAGACTTTGTTATCCATGCTCTTGACAGCTTAACTGGTAGTGGTGATTTAATAGGGATTCAGAGTCGAGCAGGATTTGCACGCCCCTTTCATTTAGTCGATACATTAAGAATCAAGGCTGACGAAACATTTAGAATGAAGGAACAACAATTACAAATACAATTACAAGAAGCTGAAAGAAAATTAGCCGCAATACAATTACAAAGATCTGACACCTCTAGCAATACACTTACTGATGCACAGAAGGATGAGATAAAAAAATTCCAAGCACAAAAGTCAGCGATACGTCAGGAATTAAGAACTGTACAACATGAGTTAAATAAAGATATAGAAAAATTAGGAACAGTGATGAAAATTTCAAATATTATGCTTATGCCACTGATCATTACTCTCTTTGCAATTATCTTATCTGTACTACAGTTTAGAAAGAGAAACAGGAGGGTTCGTGCAAGTGCAAAATAAAACATTCAGATTACTTCTGCCTATAACACTAGCTTCAATTGTTATTAACTTGTCATTAAGCTTGGCTTCAAGTTTTAGCGGTGACACAAACGAAATTGGGAGCCCGTTTTTTCCAGAACTCAGTGAAACATCTAAAAGTATCAATCATATTGATTTTTACTTGCCTGGCAATACGATTGCAATTTCGTTAACGCAACATAATGACTCATGGTTTTTAAACCAAAGGGATAACTACCCAGCTGACTCGAGAAAGGTGCAGAAATTTCTTACAGATCTAGCAAGCGCTAATATTTATGAACAAAAAACAATAAATCCAGATCTTTACGCAGTTCTTGGAGTTGAGGAAATATCTAAACAAGACGCACAGGGTATTTTGTTTATGCTGAACCAACCTAATCAAGAAAGTAAAAAAATTGCTCAGCATTCAGCTATTATTGGGAAAGATTCGCCATTATCAGCATTTAGTTATGTTAGAAAAACCGGTCACAGTCAGTCATATTTGCTGGATAAAAAGCTCTCTATAGATCAAGAGCCCTCGGCATGGTTACTAAAAGACATATTAGACATTAGGCCAGAAGAGATAAGAGCAATTTCTATTACGCATAAGGATGGCGAGGTGATACAAGCATCTAAGAAAGCCAAGCAAGATATGCAATTTTATATTGCAAATATACCGACTGGTAAAACTCAGAAGGATTTTGCCATAGCACCAGCCTCTAACGCTGTTTCTGAGCTGCAGTTAGAAGACGTAGTCTCAAAGAGTGACGATAATCAGGAAGATTATTTAAGCACAACTGTTATTTATCATTTATTCAATGGCTATAAAGTTGTTGCTAGAACCTATATGAATGGTGATGAAAAATTTGTTTCATTCGATACATATGATGCTGGCAGTCAAAAGCTCACAAAAAAGACAAGATACAGTGTTGATGGTAGATGGTTTTATAAAATTCCAGATTTTGCGTTCGATGGTATGAACAAGCGTTTAGCAGACACCTACAAATAATAATTTTTTACTGATCTAAAAATTTCTCAGCATCTAGCGCAGCCATACAGCCAGACCCAGCAGAAGTTACAGCTTGCCTATACACACTATCCATAACGTCACCTGCCGCAAAAACACCTTCTATGCTAGTTTGTGTCGCATTTCCAACGTCCCCACCTGTCACATTAATGTATCCTTTATTCATATTTAGTTGACCGTTAAAAATTTCTGTATTTGGTGTGTGTCCTATTGCAATAAATAGACCATGAACGTTTAGAATTTGAGCTTTGTTATCTTTGGTTGATGTTATCTCTATTGCATTAACACCTTTCTCATCACCCTTAACTTCCTTTAGCACATGATCCCAAATAATTTTAACAATTCCTTCTTCTACTTTTGCAAATAGTCTATCTTGTAAAATTTTATCTGCTCTCAATTTATCTCTACGATGTATGAGTGAGACCTGAGACGCAATGTTTGCTAGATATAATGTTTCTTCAACTGCGGTATTTCCGCCCCCTACAACAGCAACATTTTGGTCTTTGTAGAAGAAACCATCACATGTAGCACATGCAGACACGCCTTTACCTTTATATTTTTCTTCACTATCTAGGCCGAGGTATCTTGCGGTAGCTCCAGTTGAGATGATTAGCGCATCACATGTGTACGTTATATTGTTACCTTTTAGCTCAAAAGGTTTTTTCTTTAGGTTTGCGCTTTGTATATGGTCTGTAATTATTTCTACATTTAAAGTCTCAGTGTGCTTAAGCATCCGCTCCATTAATTGTGGCCCTTGCAGGCCATCGGAATCACCAGGCCAGTTTTCAACGTCTGTCGTTGTCATCAACTGACCACCTTGCTCGATTCCTGTAATAAGTGCAGGCTGAAGATTTGCTCTAGCACTATATATTGCTGCGGTGTAACCAGCTGGGCCTGACCCGAGAATAAGTAATCGGCAATGCTTTGACTTGTCCATGTATAATCTATCTGTGATATTTATCTAAATTAGAACATATAGACTTTATATTTGAAACAAGCAGTGCAAAAAAAATCTCAACAAAAAAGATCCTCATCACATGCCGTAAACATTTTACGAGAGGGGTCTTTGTTCTTATTTATAGCTATAGCTGCCTATTTGTTTGTTGCTTTGTTCACATATACTACGCAAGACCCAGGTTGGGCAAGCACTGGTAAAAATGCTGTGATCCAAAACCAGGGCGGCAGAGTAGGGGCATATCTTGCAGATTTATTTTTTCAGTTTCTTGGTTACGCGGCTTTTTTAGCACCAGCAATGGTTGCATTACATGGGTGGGCTGTCTACAGCAGGACTAACAGGAAAGAAGAGAATGATTATGCAACTATTAGTGTTAGGTGGCTTGGGTTTGTAATTACATTGAGCTCAGGCACAGGGTTGCTTATGGTTAGCGACCTTAGTACAAAAAACCTGCCTTCTGGGGCAGGGGGGATTCTTGGGGATTTTGTCTCAATCTTCTTTATAGGAGCTTTTAGTCAAGTTGGCGCGATTGTCTTGCTATTTGCTTTATTTCTTTCTGGTATTACACTGTGTCTCAACTTGTCGTGGTCAAAGGTCCTTGATTTCATCGGAGAATACTCACTCAAGACCTTCTTTGCTTTCACGAAGCAGCTACTGAGATTCAAAGATATTTGGAGTGGCTATTTTGCAAAACAGGAAAGACAGGCTAATGTGGTGCAAAAAAGAGAAGAACTGAAAGAACATAAGCCTATTAAAATACAGCCTAGAGTTCAAGATCAGGAAAGTAGCGAACGAGCTGACAAAGAGAAACAAATCCCTTTATTTACTTCAAAGGGAAGCAAGATATTACCACCAATTAGCATTCTTGATTCTCCCGATGCTGCAGGTCTAAATTATTCAGATAACGCCTTGACAGCTATGTCAAAAACGGTGGAGCTCAAGCTAAAAGATTTCGGCATCGATGCAGAAGTTGTGAATGTAGTTCCTGGCCCTATTATCACTAGATTTGAAATACAACCCGCCGCAGGAGTTAAAGTAAGCAAGATAAGCAACCTGTCGAAGGACTTAGCGAGAGCGTTAGCTGTAGAAAGTGTACGCATAGTAGAAGTTATTCCCGGAAAGCCTGTGATAGGTCTCGAGATTCCAAATGAGAATAGAGAAACTGTATTACTGAAAGAAATATTGGAATCACAGGAATATGAAAATTCTTCTTCACCGTTAACACTTGCCTTAGGGAAAGACACAAGCGGACAAGCTGTTATAACTGACCTCGGCAAAATGCCACATTTATTGATTGCTGGGACTACTGGCTCAGGAAAATCTGTAGCTGTAAATGCAATGATCTTAAGTTTGCTTTATAAATCCTCCTCAGCAGAAGTTCGCATGGTGCTTATTGACCCTAAAATGATCGAGTTAAATATATATGAAGGAATACCACATTTATTGACACCAGTTGTCACTGATATGAAAGAGGCGGCAAATGCCTTGAGCTGGTCTGTCGGCGAAATGGAACGAAGATACAAGATTATGTCTGTGCTTGGAGTCAGAAATTTGGAAAAATTAAACCAAAAAGTTGCGGCAGGCATTAAAGAGAGCGCTCCAATCGCTAATCCCATTTATAACGAAGAATTCCATAATGAGGACGAGTCGCAGCAGTATCTAGATTGTCTTCCTCATATTGTTATCGTAGTTGATGAGTTTGCGGACATGATGATGTTTGCAGGTAAACGGATTGAACAATTAATAAATAGATTGGCAAACAAGGCAAGGGCAGCTGGGATACATTTAGTGTTAGCAACACAAAGACCATCTGTTGATGTAATTACTGGACTTATAAAAGCTAATATTCCTGCCAGGATAGCATTTCAAGTTTCATCAAAAATAGATTCTAGAACTATTCTTGATCAAATGGGGGCAGAGCAATTACTAGGACACGGCGATATGTTGTTTATTCCTCCAGGCACTACACTTTCTGAAAGAATTCATGGAGCATATGTGGCTGATCATGAGGTTCATAATGTTGTGAGCTACCTAAAAGAACAAGGAGAGGCAAATTATTTAGACGATGTTTTGGTTGAGCAAGACGACACATCCGGCGAAGGTGCGTCTGCAGATGGCTCTGCAGTGAATGCTGATATTGATCCACTATACGATGAGGCAGTCATGATAGTTACGGAGACAAGAAAAGCTTCAATATCATATTTGCAGAGAAGGTTAAAAATTGGCTATAACCGAGCTGCTAGAATGATTGAAGATATGGAGAGTTCAGGTATTGTCAGTGAAGTTCAAGCTAATGGTGTTAGAGAAGTTGTAGCGCCATCACCAAAGTCATCAGGGATATGAAAATAATTAACGTATTTTGTAAACAGCTATTGTACGTAGCGCTGTTTCTTGCAAACACGACATTAGCAGCAAGCGAAACTACTGAATTAGATAAGTTCTATAATAACGTTAGCACTTTTACAGCAATATTTAAGCAAAAAATTTCTGATAGCAAGGGAAATACTTTGCAAGAGTCATATGGTAGTTTTTTACTCAAAAGACCAGGAAATTTTAGGTGGGAATACCAATCTCCTGCACATGTTATTATGGTCTCAGACGGCAAGAATATTTGGTCTTACGATGTTTCATTGCAACAAGCGATTGTAAGACCTGTTTCAACTTTATTAGATTCTGTTCCTATAATGTTGTTAACGAAAAGCCAATCTTTGGAGAGATATTTTTATATAAGCAAAAAGGTAAGGAAAGACTCATTAAGTTGGATTGAGCTTGAACCGAAATTGGAAAACTCTGAATTTAGAAAGCTTTATGTGGGGTTTTTCGGTGGTTTATTAAAGAAACTAGAATTTCAAGATAATTTTGACCAGCTGACTTCAATAAGCTTTCAACTTGATAAAGTAAATAATTCTATAGATGATAATGTCTTTAAACTTACACTACCAAGAAATGTCGATATTTTAGGAAAACCGGAGTAAAAACTATGAGCCAACTCAATTTATCAAATGAGCTGATTAATGAAATTTTAAATTCAGTTACGAAACATGACGACCAAGCAAAATCTAATATATTAGTGTGCGCGCAATATCTTGCTGCGGTATTGGGGCTTATCCTTGGAAATGAGAATATCCCTAGTGATAAAAAGAAAGAGCTTCTTAATGAATTAAATGCTTTTAGCCATCATGTCCTTGATGATGTGATTGCTAATGCGCAACAAAAAACACCTGCATCTAGTACTGAAGAAGCTTCTGGTGTATGGAGACCAACAGAAGATAAGTAACGTATGCAAATTTTCATATCAGTCTTGGCTGTTGGTGCTGGTGGCGCGATTGGGGCGGTCTCAAGATACTTGATAACTCGTAAATTTTTGCTTATTTATGGTGATTATTTTCCATTTGGGACACTCTTTGTGAATATACTTGGATCCTTTTTAATAGGAATATCTTTTGAATATTTTATGACGAGAAGCTCCCTGCCCGAAGAAGGACGTCTTTTATTGACCGCAGGTTTCTTGGGTGCATTTACAACATTCTCAGCATTTTCATTAGAAGCAGTCCATATGATTCAAAAAGAAGAAGTCATAAAAGCATTAGCATATGTAACAAGCAGTGTAACTCTATGTATTCTCGCTGCATATTTAGGTATTGTTATTATCCGGCAGTTTTAGACATTTTTTTATGGTAACATCGTTATACATTACCGTAGCAACAAATTATAGATGCTTGATCCCAAATTACTGCGCAATGATTTAGATTTTGTTGTTTCTCAACTGCAAAAACGTGCATTCACTCTTGATACAAAACACTATCAGAACCTAGAAGGTAAGAGAAAAGCAGTTCAAATTGAAACTGAAGAGCTCCAAAATAAACGTAATGTTTTGTCAAAAGAAATTGGAGAAGTAAAAGCAAATAAAAAAGATGCTAAAAGTCTTTTAAAACAGGCAGAAAGTATCGGAGCAACTTTAGAAGATAAAGAGAGATTGCTGAATGACCTCAATAATGAATTAAGAAACATCTTTCTTGGTATTCCAAATATACTGCATGAAAGTGTTCCTCCAGGTAAAAGCCCAGATGATAATAAAGAAATTAGTACATATCAGTCGAGTTTTAATACCCCAGAGAAAGTCTCAGACCATGCGGAATTAGGGCAAGCATCCAAACAAATCAATTTTGATCAAGCGGCAAAAATAACTGGTTCACGTTTTTCCATTCTCCAAGGAGAGGTCGCACAACTACATCGCGCCTTAACCCAGTATATGCTCAACACACATGTAGAAAAGCACAGTTACAAAGAAGTGTATGTGCCATATATTGTTAATGAAGATTCGCTCATTGGTACTGGACAACTTCCAAAGTTTGCTGATGATTTATTTAAGTTAGATGTTGATCAAGAGTTCTATTTAATACCGACGGCTGAGGTATCAATAACAAATATTGTTCGAGATAAAGTATTAGACTCTGAGGACCTTCCACTCAAGTATGTATCGCATACTCCTTGTTTCCGTTCAGAAGCTGGAAGCCATGGTAAAGATACGAGAGGTTTGATTCGTCAGCACCAATTTGAAAAAGTTGAAATTGTTCAAATTGTCAAGCCTAGTGAATCTTGGGCTGTTCTTGATGAAATTGTTTCTCACGCAGAGCAAATTTTAAAAGATTTAGACTTAACTTATCGTACTGTCATATTGTGCTCTGCTGACACCGGCTTTGCGTCAGCAAAAACAATCGACCTAGAAACATGGATACCAAGTCAAAAAATGTATCGCGAAATATCCTCGTGTAGTAATTTCTTAGATTTTCAATCTAGAAGAATGATGGCAAGGTATAAATCAAAAAATTCTAACAAGCCAGAGTACGTGCATACCCTCAATGGTTCCGGTCTTGCTGTCGGAAGAACACTAGTAGCTATTCTTGAGAACTTCCAGGATGGTGATCAAGTCTTTATACCTGACTGCCTACAACCCTATATGTCTAACAAAAAAACTATAGACTTGAAGGGAGAATGACAAACGGTAAACTCGAATGGATTGGAGTAAGACCTGCTGATAGAGATACAATAGTAGTTCTCTCCTCAGCGAAAGCATTAGCAGATTATGGTCTTGAAGGTGACAAGAGCAGCCTCAAGCAAGGCGGGAAAAGACAGGTAACGATTACATGCGTTGAGAATATAACTTATCTAAAAGCATATACGACACGTTCCGAGCTTAACCCTGATGACTTTCGTCGCAATCTTTTGGTATCAGGCTTGAATTTAAATAAACTCAAGCATGAGAAGTTTTACATTGGTGATGTTTTATTTGAAGGAACAGGAGATTGCGCGCCATGTAAAAAAATGAATAAAGTTTTAGATAAAGGAACTTTCCGTTCCATGGATGGAAAAGGTGGTATAACAGCTACAATATTGGTGGGTGGCACGATATCATTGGGTGATAAAGTTAAATTGTTGTAACGTAAGAACAACCTTGGAAGAAAAAATGGCAATGGGAAATAAAATGCGTACAAATTATTGCGGTTTGGTAAATGAATCTTCGCTTAAGAAAGAGATTGCGGTTTGTGGGTGGGTAAATAAAAGAAGAGATCATGGTGGTGTTATATTTATTGATCTGCGTGATAGAGAAGGGCTATTGCAGGTAGTTGTTAACCCTGAAACTCCAGAAATATTTACTATTGCTGAAACAATCAGAAATGAGTATGTGTTACATGTTGTTGGAACAATTAGAAAGAGACCATCGGGAACAATAAACACAGATCTGCCAACTGGTACCGTCGAGCTTGTAGCAGAGAAGCTTACTATACTCAACTCTTCTGAAACCCCTCCTTTCCAATTAAACGATGAAGATGTTCATGATGACAATCGTCTGCGCTATAGATATGTTGACTTAAGAAGATCTGTCATGCAGAAACGCATAAAAGTAAGAGCAATAATAAACACGCAAATAAGAGATTTTCTTAATTCACATGGTTATATTGAAATAGAGACTCCATTTTTAACAAAAGCAACACCTGAGGGCGCAAGGGATTACCTCGTACCTAGCCGCACGCATGCTTCAGGTTTTTTTGCACTACCACAGTCCCCTCAAATATTTAAACAATTGCTCATGATGAGTGGTTTTGATAAGTATTATCAAATAGCACGCTGCTTTAGGGATGAAGATTTACGTGCAGATAGACAGCCAGAATTTACTCAGCTTGATATTGAGGCTTCATTTGTTACAGAACAAGAAATTATGAAATTAACAGAATCATTATTCTGTCAAATATTTAAAAATATATTAGAAGTAGATCTGCCAAGCACATTTACAACTATTACACATTCTGATGCTCTTAAGAGATTTGGTACTGATAAGCCAGATTTAAGGGTTGATATGGAATTGGTAGATGTAGGAGATGTTTTAAAGAAAACAGAGTTTCAGGTATTTTCAAAGCCTGCAAATGACATTAACTCTAGAGTTGCTGCATTATGCTCTCCAGTTGGAAACATATTGACGAGAAAAGAAATTGACGATTACACAGCGTATGTATCAAATTTCGGAGCAAAAGGTTTGGCATATATCACATGCAAGGACGTTTCAAAGTTCAGAGACGGTTTACAATCTCCAATACTAAAGTTTATTTCAGACGAGGAGTTGCAAGCTATCTTACAGCGTACAAAAGCAAAAAATGGAGACATTATTTTCTTTGGTGCAGATGATGCAGCTATTGTGAATGAGGCTTTAGGAGCTTTGCGAGTCAAAATAGCCTCTGATCATGATTTATTTAAACAATCATGGGAACCGTTATGGGTTACTGATTTTCCGATGTTTGAGTGGGGTAAGCAAGAAAAGAGATGGACGGCGTCGCATCATCCATTCACTTCTCCAGCTTATGACAGTATTGAAGAGTTGCCAAAAGACCCTGGCGACATGAAGTCACGTGCATATGATTTAGTACTTAATGGTGTCGAGCTTGGCGGAGGATCAATACGGATACATAAAGCTTCCATGCAAAATAAAATTTTTGAAATATTAAATCTTAGTAAAAAAGAATCTCAGGAAAAGTTTGGCTTTTTCTTAGAAGCTTTAAAGTACGGATGCCCACCTCATGGCGGGATTGCTTTCGGGATAGATCGGATTGCTATGTTGCTTACAAAAAGCGAGTCTATCCGCGATGTTATTGCTTTTCCGAAAACCCAAAGTGCAAGTTGTTTTTTAACTAATGCTCCAGCAGAAGTTAATGAAAAACAATTGAAAGAACTAAATATTAAATTGTTCAGAAAATGAAATATAAAAGGCCTGAGTCAATTTTGCTTATTGTATATAGCTGTGAGTCTCAAGTTTTGATGCTACGAAGAAAAGAGCCAAACGACTTTTGGCAATCAGTAACGGGCAGCTTAGAATGGGACGAAAAACCACATATAACCGTACGTAGAGAATTACAGGAAGAGACAGGTTTAACTACATATGACTCAATAGTTGATTGTCAGCAATCTAACATATTCAACATATATGACATGTGGAGAAATAAATATGCGCCTGGAACAACGCATAATCAAGAGCATGTATTTAGATTATATATTCCTACCCCAGAAGAGATCACCATAGATGATAGAGAGCATGCTGAATATCAATGGATGGCTCGTGTCAAGGCTGCAAAAATTGCAACTTCACATACAAATAGACAAGCTATTTTTCAGTGGGTTCCAACTTTACAAAATTAAATTGAGGTACTATGGCAGGGCATAGTAAGTGGGCAAACATACAGCATCGTAAAAAAAGACAAGATGCAAAACGCGGCAAACTTTTTACAAAGCTTATCAGAGAAATAACAGTAGCATCACGCGCTGGTGGCCAAGATCAAAGTGCGAATTCGCGTTTGCGATTAGCAATCGATAAAGCTTTAAGTTCGAATATGCCAAAAGACACAATTGATCGTGCAATAAAAAGAGGTGCGGGAGATCAAGAAGGTGCCAATTTTGAAGAAATTCGTTATGAAGGCTACGGTCCCTCCGGTGTTGCCGTACTTGTTGACTGCATGACAGATAATAAAAACCGCTCTGTTGCTGAAATTCGACATTGTTTCGTTAAGCATGGAGGAAATTTAGGTAGTTCTGGATGTGTAGCATATTTATTCCATCAGACTGGAATTTTAAGTTACGCAAAAAACAGTGACGAAGAAAAAATTCTAGATATTGCTACTAATTCAGGCGCTGAGGACGTGAATATTTTAGACGACGGCTCTATTGAAGTTCTTGTCGAACCAAAAGATTTCATGCAATTAAAAGAGGCATTGTTATTAGCAAAGCTAACACCCGACATAGATGAGGTGACATACAGAGCTGAAACAGTAATTAATTTGAGCAAAAATGATGCAATTTCCTTATTGCAGCTACTAGATGAATTAGAAGAGCTTGATGATGTTCAGAATGTGTATTCTAATGCAGAAGTTGATGACGATATACTAGATGGTATTGATAATTGAATATTAATAGAACTAAAATCCTTGGAATAGACCCAGGCTTAAGCACTACAGGATACGGAGTGATCGAAAGCGACGGGTATGCTCATCAGCATATTGATCATGGCCACATTAAGCCCAAAGGCGAAACATTAGCAGAAAAACTTTTTTATATTTTTGAGCATGTCAGTGCAATTGTTGAGCCAGGTATGCATATGGCAGTCGAAAATGTTTTTGTTGCAAAGAATGCCGCAAGCGCACTCAAACTTGGACACGCAAGAGCAGCTGCTATTATAGCTGCAAAAACCAGAGACAAGGTTGATGTATTTGAATATGCGCCAAGAGAGATCAAGCAGGCGACAGTAGGATACGGAGCAGCTGATAAAGAGCAAGTTAGAAAAATGGTATGTCAGATTTTAAAATTAAAAGAAATTCTCAACATTGACTCTTCGGATGCTTTGGCTACTGCTATTTGCCACGCCCACACAAACTTAACAAAAGGGTCTCTGCAAATTCAAAAAGCAAGAAGGAAATAAAAACTTTAAGGAAACATTTTGATAGCATATTTACGAGGCAAACTTGTTTCTAAAAACCCACCCGAGATTATCATTGATGTCGATGGCATTGGTTATTCTATTCAGGCACCTATGTCTACTTTTTACGAACTTCCAAAAATAGATCATGAAGTAACCCTGCTAACTCAATTAATTGTTAGAGAAGATTCACATACATTATATGGTTTTGCTTCAGATATAGAGAGAGAACTATTCAAACAACTATTAAAGGTAAATAAAGTTGGGGCTAAACTTGCATTAACAATCCTTTCAGGGATGAGTGTACTTGAGTTTCAAAAATGCATTATCACAGGTGATTATGATGCATTAGAGAAATTGCCTGGTGTCGGACGAAAAATGGCTGAACGCCTACTTATTGAGATGAAAGATAGGATAAAAGAAAATTTTACTGACGCAGATACTTTGCAGAATCCATTCGATCAAACTAAACTTACACCTGAAGTAGAAGCATTGCAGGCATTAATCAAGCTAGGCTACAAGCCAAACGATGCAAAAAGAATAGTTAGAAAAATTGATACCGATGAATTGACTAGCGAAGATATTATTAAAACAGCCCTGCGAAATACATTGAAGTAGAAATAATTATGAATGACAGAATCCTAAGTACACAAGTTGAAAAAAAAGAGCATGAGTTTGAAGCATCTCTCAGACCATCAGCTCTTTCCGAATATGTTGGTCAGGAAAAAGTTTGTGAACAAATGGATATCTTTATATCAGCTGCAAAAAAAAGAAATGAGGCGTTAGACCATGTTTTGATTTTTGGATCCGCAGGGTTGGGCAAAACAACGTTGGCTTTAATTATAGCTAACGAAATGGGCGTGAACCTTAGGCAAACAGCAGGACCAATCCTAGAAAAAGCAGCTGATTTAGCAGCCATGTTAACTAGCTTGGAAGAAAAAGATGTATTGTTTATTGATGAAATACATCGTTTAAGCCCAGCTATAGAGGAAGTATTGTATCCAGCGCTAGAGGATTTTAGATTAGACATAATGATAGGCGAAGGTCCTGCAGCAAGATCAATACAAATTGATTTGCCGCAATTTACCCTTGTAGGCGCTACCACTAGAGCTGGTTTACTAACTTCTCCGCTGAGAGACAGATTTGGAATAGTGCAGCGGTTAAATTTTTATACTACCAGCCAACTTGCTGAGATTATCAGACGTTCATCAAAAATTCTAAACATCCAAGTTGATAATGAAGGTTCTGAAGAAATTGCAAAAAGGTCAAGAGGCACACCAAGAATTGCTAATAGATTACTAAAAAGAGCTCGTGACTATGCTGATATAAAAGAGAATGGTGAGGTCAACGCACAAGTTGCGTCAAATGCATTAGATATGCTCGGTGTTGATGTCAGAGGTCTTGACGAAATTGACAGACAATATCTTTTAATTATTATTGAAAGATTCAACGGCGGGCCTGTAGGGGTTAATAATATTGCTGCAGCTCTAAATGAGGAGCAAGATACAATAGAAGATGTTATTGAACCTTTCCTTATTCAACAAGGATTCGTTATACGAACACCTAGAGGTAGAGCAGTTACAAAATCTAGTTATGCGTATTTCAATAAGAAGATACCGCCAGATGTTCAGAAGAGCTTTACTTATGATGGACAAAACTAAGTATTTATAAAGTTGTCGAGGTAATTTTGCAATCTTCCTGTCATAATCTACGCGTATATTACGAGGATACAGATTCCGGAGGCGTAGTATATTATGCAAATTATTTACGTTATCTGGAAAGGGCGAGAACAGAGTTGCTTAGGGATCTAGGTTATGAGCAGGAAAAGCTGAGGCATACAGATAATATTGTTTTTGCAGTACGTTCGGTTAGTATTGATTACTTAAAGCCAGCGTATCTTGATAACGAGATATGCATTGAAACAATAGTTCAGGAAGTAAAGACGCGGACGATTCTTTTTAATCAAACTGTTTTTCATGGGAACTGTAATAACAAGAAAAAAAAATTAGCTGAAGGGTTAATCAAAGTTGTTTGCTTAAATCTAGAGTCGTTCAAGATGACTACAATACCTAAAAGAATTGACAGGAGTCTAAAAAATGGAAATTGATTTTAGTGTATACAACTTAGTCTTAGAGGCTAGCCTTGTTGTTCAGGTTGTTGTTATCCTTCTAGCAGTTGCCTCGATTGTTTCGTGGGCTATTATTCTTAATAAATCAAAATATCTAAAACAAACATTGACAGCATCTTCAAAATTTGAAGAAAAGTTCTGGTCCGGCGTAGACTTGCCCAATTTGTATGACCAAGCTCGGAGAAGGAAAAGCGATGAAATTATGGAAAAAATTTTTGTTGCTGGATTTAAGGAATTTGTCCACTTGCATAGGCAAAATACTTTAGATGCAGACTCTGTAGCACACACCGCAGAAAGGCAAATGCGTGTTGTGCTATCACGAGAAATTGAAAATTTAGAAGTCCATCTCCCGTTTCTTGCAACAGTAGGTTCTACAAGCCCGTATATAGGTTTATTTGGGACTGTTTGGGGAATTATGAATTCCTTTCAAGCTTTAGGAAATACACAGCAGGCAGCTTTATCATTGGTCGCGCCTGGGATATCTGAGGCATTAATTGCAACAGCTATGGGTCTATTTGCAGCAATACCAGCTGTTATTGCATATAACAGGTTTACATCAAGTAGTGACAAGCTTATCAACCGTTGTAATAATTTTATGGAAGAATTTACTGCACTCTTGCAACGACAAGCTATGTCTGAAAATAACAACGAGAGTGAGTAAAAGTGTCGACTGAAAAATTTACAAATCGTAAACATATGTCACAGATAAATGTGGTCCCATATATTGACGTAATGCTTGTACTGCTTTTAATTTTTATGATTACTACGCCCTTGATGCAGCAAGGAATTGAAATTCAACTACCTACAGCCACAACAGCCCCTATAAAAGAAGAATTTACAGAACCCGTGGTTGTTGAAATTACACGTGACGGCCTCTATAGAATCGTACAACACGGTATTATTAATAAACCTGTTAAAGATGAGGAGTTGGCGAGTCTTGTAGACTCGCTGCTGAAAGATAACGCTGCTTCAGAAAAAGTTTATATACGCGGCGATACATCTGTTAATTATGGCAGAGTTATAAATGCCATGTCTCTTTTAAAACAAGCTGGAGTTGATAA
>Ga0315336_1004855_pt1 | contig 15369 bp, 10 predicted proteins | sample ASW5metaG_FD_204512 | JGI IMG/M metagenome (GOLD analysis project Ga0315336, IMG submission 204512) | Ammonia-oxidizing marine archaeal communities from Monterey Bay, California, United States - ASW #5 | ecosystem: Environmental > Aquatic > Marine > Intertidal zone | place: USA: California...
TCCATCGTTTTCTTTGGGAGAAATATTATGAGTGTAAGCCCGACGCGCTGTTGGCGCCGCTCCTGTTCTTATGCCGTGCTGAGCCTAGGCCTTCTGGTCGTAACGTCTAATTTGGCCCTAGCGCAAGACGCACCAGACCGTGGCAACGTCTATGGGGAATGGCGATACCAGAGTGCGGACGCCTGGGGAACCCGCTACTCCCCCTTGAAACAAATTAACGCCGATAACTTCGAGGACCTTGAAGTGGCCTGGATTTGGGAGGGTGGAAACTTTGGTCGAACGCCGGTCTCGACTTCTAAATCTACCCCAACCTACATCGACGGTCTTCTGTACACCGTTGCCGGTGAACGTCGCACGGTGGTGGCGATCGAGCCCAGTACGGGAGAGACGCTCTGGACCTACCGTGAACCCAACACCCAACGGTGGGAGCGCTCGATGCGAGCCAGCTACGGTAAGGGTGTGGCCTATAACGAAATTAATGGTCGCGGAATCATCTATGTGATTTCCCCAGCTTTTTTCCTCCACGCTCTTGACGCCAAAACGGGTGCACACTTGGAAAACTGGGGACAAACTGTACCACTCCCGGGCTTTCCCAAAACAGGTGTCGTCGACCTCTTACCGGACCTGTTGAAAGATTGGGGACCTTGGCAAGCTTATAACCAGCCTTTCGACCCAGACTACGGTATTCCGAAAGACCTCGGCTATATCACAAGTTCCTCTCCAGCTATTGTGGTGAATGGCGTTGTTGTTGTAGGCAATTCAGCGGAACAAGGCTACAACCAAACTCGTGCGGAAAACGTACCTGGCGATATCCTTGGATATGATGCAGCAACTGGTGAACACCTCTGGAAATTCCACGTCATTCCACGACCGGGTGAATTCGGACACGACACCTGGTTAAATGATGCTTGGCAGTACACTGGGGATGTTTCCTCCTGGGCCCCATTGTCGGCCGATGAAGAACGTGGGCTCGTCTTTATCCCGACTAATCCGCCAACCATTGACTACTACGGTGGCCATCGACCTGGAGACAATCTGTACGGCACAAGCGTCATTGCGCTCGATGTCCAGACAGGCGAGCGAGTGTGGCACTTCCAAACCGTTCATAATGATCAGTGGAACTACGACCTCCCTAACGTCCCGATTGTGGCTGACCTCACAGTGGATGGCGAGCAGATTCCCGCCGTGATCCAGAACACGAAACAGGGGTTGATATTCGCCTTCAACCGGGAAACCGGGGAACCCATCTGGCCAATTGAAGAGCGTCAAGTTCCCGAGACCGTGGTGCCAGGTAACTGGACCTCGCCAACACAGCCGTTCCCAACAAAACCTGACCCGGTGGAACCGATTGGCTTGACTGTTGACAACGTGATCGACTTCACCCCGGAATTACATGCCGAGGCGCTCGAAATCATGAGCCGCTACAACATTGGTGGTCCCTACATGCCACGGTTGCATGAAGGCAATACTGTTGGTGTCGAAGCGAACGTGCGTTGTAGCGGTGGCGTGAACATTACGCATCCAGTCTCAATGGACCCAACGACCGGCATTATGTACGTCTCGTCAAATATGGGTTGCAGTGCTGGCTCAGTCGCTCCAGGTATTGACAATGACGAACCTGACAATCCAATGACGACAGGCGTAACGATCGTGGATTGGGTTGCGGGTCCTGGTGGACGACTTACGGGCCCTCAAGGACTTCCGATTTTCAAGCCACCATACAGCCGCATTACAGCGGTCGACATGAATACAGGGGAACACCTCTGGTGGGTTCCCACCGGCACTACACCGGATCGAATCGTTAACAATGCAGCCCTTCAGAGTACAAACAATCCTGAAGGAAAGAATCTCGGTCAGTGGCTCCGTGATGAAGGTCGGACAGGTGGTGGAGGGCCAGCAATTTCGATGGTGTCTGGTGACCTGCTTGTCATGACCGACGGGCGTCGAGGTGAACCCGTCCTCCATGCAGTTGATAAGACGACTGGATTGCTGGTGGGCACGGTTGAAATTCCGACAACAGGACAATATGGAATGATGACTTATGCGCACGACGGCGTGCAGCATATCGTTGTCCAGATTGGTGGTCAGCAGTATCCAAGTTCGCTCGTAGCACTACGGCTGCCGGGCCTGGTCCAAAGCGCTGAAGCCCACTGAGCCGATCACGACGGCTGCCGTGCAAAATAGAACCACTGCGCCCGGGGAGAGCAAAACCCTCGGGCGTATTTCTGTACCGTTCTCTCTAGAGTGGTTAGGATTCCAGATCGAAAAAATTCTCGACACTGGGTGTGCTGCGTAAAGGGCGGGTTCTTGCCAGTCGACTACCCGCTTGAGGCTCGCGGAGAAGAGCAAACCGGCTGATCGCGCGGTCAACAATCCGTTGTTGGACCTCTAAATCTGGCTCCATCGACCACACACCACGCTCCCTGGTACTACCCAGCGCAATGCCATCCGACCGTGGCATGCATCCAAACTGGTAGTTCACCTCAGGCTGCGGTACCAGAAACGTCAATTGTCCCTTATACGGAAGCAGCGTTTGATCAGTAAAGATATCTCGTGCGCCAAGGCCAGTGCAGTTAACAATCACTGACTCTTTAAGCATCATGAGGTCGCCCGGGGACGCGAACTTTCTGATCACGGTCCGCCCACCGAATAGACGCACTTCCCGGAGCATGGCTTCAAGAAACAGCGTCGGCTCAATTCGCATCGAGATCCGTCGGGAGGCATACGGCGTCGTAAATGGGTGCTCGCCTGGGTGAAGGATCTCTCGCCCGGCTTCCAGATTGGCTATAGCCGAAGGCAACAATCCTTCCGCGTCTGGTTCACGTGATGCTTGTCTCCTTGAGGTGGGCAACTCCTCCATCGTGCCGTACGAATCCATCCAAGAGACGCCGTAGTTGGCACCCGCAAACAGCTGAAGCTGACGGTAGGCAATCTCAGCCGCCTCACGGAATTGCACTTCCCAGGCTGACGCACGTCGAGCCGACAGAAGCCCTGATGTCGGTGAAAAGACACCGTATGCCATATTCGACGTCGTATGAGGCGGCACTGCGGCTGTATAAATCGTCACGTCACAACCACGACGTTGGAGCTGTCGCGTAGCAGCAAGGCCCAAAGCTCCAGACCCGAGAACCGCGACTTTGCGATCGCCATTGATCGCGTCCAAGGCCATATCAGCCGCCATGGCGCCAGTCCCCCAACACAACGAAAGACCAGCCCCGCCATGTCCGTAATTGTGAATGACGGTCTTGTCGTCAAATTTCTCAGCCTCGAGCCTGAACCCCGTAGGTCGATGAGGGCGCAAACCGACCGTTGTACGAATCACGCGATCCCAAGAAGCTCGGATTGGCGGTAGATAAAACATGGGCCGCCGTGACGGCAACGCGATGTTTGTCATCTGTTTCGGGGCCGCACAACCACCAAAACCGAATCCTAGAGCCGCCATACTGCCAGTCTTGAGTAAAGTCCGTCGATTCATGCACTCCTCCTGATGTAACTCCTATCTCAACTTACGACCCCCAGTACGTCAAGGTATACTTTTTTAGTCACCCGGACCAAAAACAGGGTTCCAGGGGGTTGTGGCGAAAGTCTCTAACCTAGTTGCTTGAAGTGAGGTGTGTTATGTGTTCGAAGCCTAGTTTGTTACTGACCATGGGTTTTTTACTGTTGAGTCTGCCCATACCTGCCGCCGAGCAATCGGACAGTGACTCGCAAGGGGTCGCTGTACCCTTCAGTTGGATTCGTGTAGTGCCTTACGAGGCATCCCAAGGTGAGCTTCGGCGCCTCTACGATATCGTTGGTGGCGCTAGCGGAAATATTGACAATGTGGTGAAGGTACACAGCCTTCGCCCTCACACCCTTGAAGGTCACTACACATTGTATCGCTCCGTACTACATGATCCGGCGAATCAACTGCCGGCATGGTTTCTTGAAACACTTGGTGTCTACACGAGTCTTTTAAACCACGGGGACTACAGTGTGGCACATCATGCTCTTGGGCTTCGTCATGCGTTAAATCAGGACAAACGAACGGATACGATTCTTGAAGCGCTCGAAAGCGACCAACCCGATATGGCCTTTTCAGGAAAGGAACTTGCCTTACTCCTTTACGCGCGACAACTCACCCTCACACCGAGACACCTCGAAAAAGAAGATGTTGAGCGGCTCCGGAGCGCCGGTGCGACAGATGGCGAGATCCTTGAAGCGAATCAGGTGGTGTCCTACTTTAATTATGCAAACCGTGTGCTCAACGGCTTGGGCGTGACGACGGAAGGAGACGTACTTGGCACCTCACCACGGACCCGCTAAGGTGACACCTGGCAACAAGCTAGACAGGGAGAGTGACCAAGGCTCTGGCTGTTCTCAGCCAGACTCAGGTATACTTCCGCTGTTGTACACATTTTTCTTGGGAGGCGAATAATGAAGCGAGCTCTGGCATCGATTGTACTGATCGCTGTAGGCGTGGTGGCCATAGTGACTGGGCCAGGTGCCCAAGAGAACGTCGCTGAAATCGAACAGGTGAAAGACAACCTGTACGTCATTAAGGGTGGGGGTGGCAATACTGCGGCGTTTGTTACAGAAAACGGTGTGGTGGTGGTCGACACCAAAGTGCCCAATTGGGGGAATGCGATTCTTGACAAGATTCGGACCGTAACTGACCAACCAGTCACGATGATTCTCAATACCCATACGCATTTTGATCATGTGGGTAGTAATACGGATTTTGCACAGCCAGTCGAAATAGTTGCGCATGCGAATACCAAGATCAACATGGAAAAGATGGAACAGTTTCAGACTGCTGCAGCGCAACAGTACTTACCAAGTCGAACCTTTGACAACACACTCACACTGCTTGAGGGAGACGACCAAATCGATCTGTATTACTTTGGGCGAGGCCACACGAATGGTGACGCCATTATCGTCTTTCCCTCGCTGGGCGTAGCCCATACGGGCGATCTATTTGCTTGGAAAGGAACGCCATTCATTGACACCAACAACGGTGGCAGTGGCGTCGAGTACCCGGATACGGTATTAGGGGCTGCAGACGGAATTACTGGCGTCGATACTGTAATCCCTGGACACATCGAAATCTCAAGCTGGGCCGATTTCCGAGAGTTCGGAGAATTCAACCGTGATTTCCTCGCAGCAGTGCGACGCGGTATGGCCGAGGGCAAATCAGCACAAGAGACCACCGAGTCACTGAACTTGCCAGCCCGCTATGCCGACTACCAATTGCAAGTGGGTCAAATTGCCAGCGCTGCAGCCAATGTCGAAGCAATCTACGCTGAACTTAACGCGGAGCAATAACACACACGTGACCCTGAAGCCGTTCAAAGGCTCTTACGTGTAATAGGATAGTTCTGCTCGCATTCCAGCATTGTTTGCCCCTTCAAGGAGACTGTTCATGCGTTCATGGGTCCTCTCGTTGCTTGCGTTTTCATACCTTTTCATTGGAGCGAATAGCTTCGCACAAGAACTCCGGGCTCCTGTCCCAGTTCCAGACGGCTTTCGTGCCAATCGAACGTCTTATTCCGCAATTATGGACGTACTTGATTCGCGACGGACGACCGTGACCCAAGCACAACTCGACCAACTAAAAACACTGCAAATTGAAAAGATCTGGGGAGCACTCGGCGACTATAAAGTCAACTATGTCCGAGGGTTTACTAGTACCCAACCTGGGACTCGGCTTGTTGGTCGTGCTTTAACGATGCGGTTCCTCCCTCCACGTCCTGACTTTGTCGACGCGATTGATACACTCGCCAAAGAAGGTGACTGGGATCGTCGGTACTACGCGCGAGCAGCAGAAGAAGCGCAGCCAAGCGATGTGATTGTTGCAGACCTGGGAGGCAATGACGGCCACAATTTATTTGGCGACATGGGGGCTCTTGGGATCAAGCTGCGGGGAGTTTCGGGTGTCGTGATCGATGGTGGGAGCCGCGACCTTCGTGAACTCCAAGGAGATGACTTCGCAGACTTTCCGGTGTTCGCGCGATTCTTCGACGTACATACCACGAGCTGGCTCGGCGCAGACTGGAACACGCCAATTCGTTTCGGCACGGTCACCGTATTGCCTGGAGATATCGTCGTCGCAGAAGAAGAAGGAATCCTGTTTTTCCCAGCTCACCTCGTGGAAACGATCCTCGAGCAGGCAGCCGCAGGAGATTTGGCGGAGGATTATCAGCGGGAACTCTTGCGGTCTCGAGATCATCGTTTTCGCGACGTCTATCCTCTTTCTCCAGAACTTAGACAACAATACGAACGCCGTTCTCGTACGCCACCAGACCCTTAAACCGTTTTCGCATTAGTCGAAGATTACCCAGAAAAAGAGACACTTGGAGTATCAGAATGCCAAGAAATTTACTGACGATACTGATTTGCTGCACCCTATCACTGCCGGTCGTCGCGATGGCTCAGGAAACTGCAGACGCGTTGCCAGCAACCGACATTCTCAAGGCCGAGATTGAGGCGGTGCTTAACAGCCCTGATGGCGGTGTCGATCGACAGGTCAGGGTCATCGATACCGGACATTCGCAGGTCGCGATCGGGATCCTGCATCGTGGTCCTGTAGCGCCTGATGGAACTGCCGTTACCGGCTTTACGCATTCAAAAGTCACTGAGGTGTACTATGTCGTGTCAGGATCTGGAACGCTGACAACAGGCGGTACCTTACTCGATGTAGTCGCCCGACCACCCGACAGCGACTCGGTAACCATCCTCGCAGGGCCAGGTGCTTCGGCGACCACACGTGATGGGTATAGTCGTCAGGTGTCAGCAGGCGACATTATCGTCATTCCAGCAGGATTGTTTCATGGCTGGCAACACGTTGAAGATCACGTCACGTATCTGAGTATCCGACCTGACCCTGACCGTGTGTTACCAGCGGGGTATATTAATCCGGCACTTCAGGATAACTGACAAAGGTAGACAAGAAAGGTTTCACGTCATGCGAACAAACGTTTTCCTTGTGATCACTTCCCTGCTCCTAGTCGCGACCTCCTCAGTAACCACGGCGCAAGCGCAGCAACCTGATCCGAACAACGAGGACGTCAGAACCTTGGTAAGCCGGCTAGATTTGACGCAGTACAAGACGACGCTTAAAGGATTGACCCAGTTCGGCGATCGACGGCAAGGCACTGAACGCAATCGTCAGGCGATTGATTGGATTGAAGCTCAGCTACAAAGTGTCGGCTGTACGACCACTGAACGAATTGACTACATCCACGATCCAGCTCCACGCAACAGGTCATCACGCCGCCGATCGCAAAATCCATTAAATGTCGATGGCCCCACGGCAACAGGCAAACAGATTGGACGGAACGGCTCAGGTCCTGGAGGAAGTTCGATCTTTGGTTATCGTGGAGCCACCGGCGTGAATACCGATCCACTGAATCAGCCCAACGAACGTTTACGTGAATTAAATCGTGAACCAGCGACTAATGGTCCACGACAGGAAGTCTATTGCACGAAAATCGGAACGACGAATCCCGGTGAAATGTACATTATCGGTGCCCATATGGACGGCCATGGATGGGGAGAGGCCGCCAACGACGATGGCTCTGGCACGGCAATTGTGCTGGAGTTGGCACGTATTTTTAACGCTTCTGATGTCCAGACCGATCGGTCGATCCGCTTTGCCCTCTGGAACAACGAAGAAACGGGACTCAACGGAAGTCGAGCGTACGTCGAACAACGGGTAGGATTACAGGGGCAAGAAGTCCCACCGGGTTCTGGTAACTATCCGGAACCGCGATGGCTCGGCATGGTGCAACACGACATGATGCTCTTCGATCACGGTGCGCCACGGGCCGACGGAACCGTCAGTCCAGACCAACGACCTGAAGCGGACATCAATATTGAATTCCAATCCACTGCAGAATTGGCGGCTGAGGCTCGGGCTCTCGCTTTCTTTTTCAAGGCCACCAATGATGCATACGCAACCGATTATCCAGCCACGGTTGGTCCGCACATGACCAATACCGATTCAACGCCTTTTATGGACCTGGTGCCGGCCATCAGCTTACGGGAGAATGAACGTGGCGCTCACATCGGTGCCGGATGGGATCCACATTGGCATCAGCCCACTGATGTGTTTGACACATTCACAGACGACGACTTTCGATTGGGGTTGGCTTCCGCACAAACCACCCTCGCGGCAATTGCCCAACTAGTGAACGCAACAATTTCCCAATAATTGCGAGTCATGATTTAGCGAGTACTCGAAGCCGGTCGAAGTGCATATCCTTGGGGAGGTTCTGCCCCGAGTAAGTGCCTGACAAAATAATCCCATCGCTTCCGGATCCAGTAGGGCTCATTACCAAAACCATGTCCGCGATTTGGGAGTAGTAGTAAATCAAAATCCTTGTTTGCCTTAATCAACGCATCGACGACGAGTAAGGTGTTGTACACGGGTACGTTGGTGTCCATCGTCCCATGAGCGAGAAGCAGTTTACCCGATAGATTTTCTGCAATGTTCTGATTGGCTTGATTATCGTAGTTGGTCGAACCGTCCGCAGAGCGAGTCAGCAAACCCTGCCACTTCTCTCCCCAATCATCTTCATAGACGCGGTTGTCATGATTCCCCGCTCCAGAAACACCAACTTTAAAGAAATCAGGGTACCTGAACATAGCTGCCGCCGTTGCATAGCCACCACCTGAGTGCCCATAAATGCCGGCCCGTTCAAGATCAATCCATGCAAACCGTGCAGCCAATTGCTGCATACCTGTCACCTGATCTGGTAACGTGTTGTCTCCCATGTCGCCGTAATACGCCTCATGAAATGATTTAGAACGCCAGGGTGTGCCCATCCCATCGATCTGCACCACAACAAAACCTAGTTCGGCCAGTGCCTGCGCATCTCCACGCGAAGCTGCAAAGCTACGACCACGCACACTTCCTGTTTGGGGGCCAGGATAAATTTGATTAATGATCGGATATTGACGATGTTCATCAAAATTGGTTGGTCGAAACAGAAGACCATGTAAATCAGTTACGCCATCCCGCGCCTTGACCGTGAATGGAAGCGGTGGGCGCCAGCCCGTGGCAGTTAGTCGAGAAAGGTCCGCTTGCTCTAACGTCAATATATGTTGGCCGTCCGCCGCTCGTAGGGTTGCAACCGGGGGCACGTCCGGTTCTGAATTACGATCAATGAAAAATTGCCCCGATGGCGAAAGTGTCACATTGTGATCGCCGTCCTCCGGGGTTAACAACCTCAGTTGCTGACCATCGAAACCAACACGATAAAGATGACGATAGTAGGGATTCCGTCCGGGTTCTCGTCCGACACCAAGAAAATACAGTAACCGGTTTTCTTCATCGACCCGTAACAACTGCGTCACGTTACCAACACCAGTTGTAATTTGCTGCTTCAATTCTCCTGACTGAAGATCGTAGAGATAAAGATGGCCCCACTCATCACGCTGCGAAAACCAAATGATCTCGTTAGAACGTGGCAAGTAACGCCAGTTCACCATCCCATTGCCTGATTCAAAGAACGTCTCGACAACCTCTTCGAACAAGTCACGAATCTCTCCAGTCACTGCATCAGCAATCCTCAAGTGCGCCTGTTTGTGATCGCGAGACGTTGAGACAAAGGCCACACGAGAACTATCGGGATGCCATTGGACATCCTGCCATACACCTCGACAGGGCAAATCGTCACAGAGTGTGGACCGATGTTGGTCAGCCGGCATCAAGAAACGTATAACGCGCTTTTCCTCGACATCTACCACGACCCGCTGAATTGTTGTGATGACTTCATCACCAGGGAGCGGATACACCCACGAATGGAGGATCGGGTGCCCTACCCGCGTTTCCACAAGGTGCATCTTCCCCACATCTTGCTGATCTTGCAGAAAAGTAGCCAGCTTCTTGGAATCGGGAGACCACACTACGATGGGACGATCACTTCTACGCCAGCCTGCATTGTCAGTGGCATAGGCAAGGTTTTCGACACCGTCGAAGGTAACTTGTGTTTCTTCACCTGTTTCCTGATTCCGCACCCAAATGTTGTGATCGTGCAGGTATGCAGCAAGACTACCGTCTGGGGATATGACATCATTTCGAGATGGTTCATGGGACCCTGCTGCGCCTTGCGTCCCGGTCACACATTCAGCCGCTCCTACATCGCAACGCCACGCCTGATCATCAAGATCGAACACAACGGTCTGGCCGTCAGATGCAAAATCGAAAACTTCAAACGGGAGCGCCTCAGCACGGTACGTGGAGGTAGTCGCCGCCGATAGCGCTTCGGCCAGTCGAGCATGGTCGAATGCCAATTGACGTCTACCCTCAAGAGGATCAACCAACACGAACTCGGCACCCTCGTTTGTTATATTGCGGTACCAAAAACGATCATTCTCAAGCCAAGTTGGCCGCACGGTCGCACCCGAGACCAGAGGTGCGGTGTTGTAGCTCATGAATTGTTCGGCTTGGGCATAATCTTCTGCCGTGAGTGCTTCGACGCGAGCTGACAGACTATCCTGTGCAACTACCGGAAAGGTAGTGCCAACAGAAATTAGTGCGATCAGTAGTAGCCGTGCAACGGTCCCATTCAAACAAAAAAACATTCGAAGCCTCCCTTGGGCCAGTCCAGTCAATCAACGAAAAACGCATATGTCCGAGAAAAATATCACAAGGAGGTCCTCAAACCATCGACTGTTAAAAAAGTACAACAATTGTTGTTTTCTGGGGCATCCTTGGGTTGACTTCAGAGATAAACAGCCTTTAGCCTTAAGCTTTCGACATGTCCTACCAAACCTCGAAAGATGTGAGAGCCTTTAACCACAGCGCAATCGTAAGCCTTACGACTAGCGCCTTGATGCTCGGCCTTGCTTTTGGATGTGGACGTCCGTCCGAAACCGATTTGGAATCGAGTGTTCAAAATCAGGACCTGGCTGAGATCAGACTCCTCGCACCACAAGCATCACCGGTGGACGTCGAACTGATTGCCGATGTTTCCATCATACAGTCTGGAAACGACTTTAAACTTGGAGTACTGCTTGACATCGAACCTGGATGGTTTATCTACTGGAAAAATCCAGGTGCATCTGGCGACCCGACTCAGGTTGATTTCGCATTACCTCCTGATTTTGTACATGGTCCACTTCGCTGGCCATCCCCCATACGTGTCACGTCACCAGACGCAATAGAGGGCTATGGCTATCGCGATCAGGTCTTACTGCAGACCGACGTGCAGGCCTCCAACCATGATCCAGATCATGACTGGCATTTAACGGCCACTGTAAATTGGCTAGCGTGTCAAGAAGAGTGCCTACCCGGACAAGCATTCATTGAATTACTACTCCCAGTCTCAATATCCGGAACACGGCTCATCAATCATGGCAACGTTGCGCGTTTCGAGAATTGGTCTACTCGAGTTCCCACCCGTCTCGATGCAGCAAACCGGCCTTTCAGTGCAGAACTACGGACAGGCGTGCACACGCCTACGGCCATGGTCAAACCAGAGATGATTCTGCAATGGACAGTGCTCCCTTCCAATATTGAATGGTTTCCAAGCCAGGTCACCGCCACTGTATTCCCAACTAGCGAGTGGAGGACAACTCGGCAACGTACGGAGGTGGTGTTCAACCGGCCAACGAACGACACCCGTTCTTTAAGTGAGTTTTCGTCAGAAGTCCAAGCAATTACAGGAGTCATAACATACACGAGCTCAAATGGAGAACGCCTTGCAGCTGAACTATCGGTTGACCTCGAACAATTATCAGAAGGTTAAAAACATTTATCATTAACGAGTACTGAAAAACTGGAGGAAACAAAATATTATGCGATCCGTCTTCATGCTTCTCTGTCTACTACTCTCGGTAACGCTTCATGCAGACGAGGCTCCCCCACTTCAAATTGCTAGTTTGGGAGATTTTAAACTCGAAAACGGTGATGTGATTCAAGATGCCAAAATCGCATATCGAACCGCGGGTACGCTGAACGCAGACCGATCAAACGTTATTTTGTTTCCGACGTGGTTCACCGGCACATCCGAAGAGCTATTCACTAGTGATGCTGTGGGTGCAGTCGATACCTCACAGTTCTTCCTTATTACCGTTGACGCCCTAGCTAACGGAATCTCATCATCCCCATCCAATAGCACCCAGCAACCACAACGTAACTTTCCTGTGGTTAGCATTGGTGACATGGTACAGTCGCAACACCAACTACTGACCGAAGTACTTGGTATCACCCATCTGCATGCGGTCATCGGCATTTCCATGGGTGGAATGCAAGCCTACGAATGGGTCATAACCTACCCGGAGTTCATGGATCGCGCCGTCCCGATTGTTGGTTCACCACGACTGGCTTCCTACGACTTGCTCTTATGGACTGCCCAATTGGTAGCGTTGGAACAGGCACTCGATTGCGACTGCAATGAAACCACCGCGCTTGAAGTCGCCGGGATGATCAGCCACCTTGCCCTATACTCACCGGACTTCCATGCGCGACAAGATCCCCACGACCAAGGTGCCGCGTTACTGAAAGATGGACGGGCAGGAGGTATGACACTCGCTATTAATGACCGCGTGGCCCAACTCCAAGCAATGATTGCGCACGACGTTTCAATACCCTTTGATGGTGAATGGCCAGCCACTGCAGACGCCGTCAAAGCTGAGATACTCGCGGTCGTGGGCACCTATGACCATATGGTCACCCCGGGCCCAGCACTAACCTTCGCGGAGTTAACGAATTCACAAACGCTCGTCTTTGACAACGACTGCGGACACCAATCGTTCCGATGTGAACAGGACCGTGCTTTTGAAGAGATTAGAGCCTTTCTAAGCACACCATAACTCACGCTCCAAACTCTATGAGGTAATCAACTATGCAAGCGACACGACGTGCATTTCTTCTGGGTGGCGCAGCTGCCATCGCAGGTACCAAGCTCACCGAGGCCAGAACGTTCGCGTCACGTCCCTGGGGCGTCGCACCAAGTGATCGCATTGCGGTCGGCGTGATCGGCTGCAACGGCATGGGGTACTCCGACCTAACTTCATTGCTGAAACTCCCTGAAGTGGAATGTGTGGCCTTATGCGACGTGGATCGTAATGTGCTTGAGCGACGTGCCCAAGACGTTGAACAAACCACGGGCACAAAGCCGGCACTCTACGAGGATTTCAGGCGAATACTAGATGATGACAACATCGATGCCGTGGTCATCGGCACCCCTGACCATTGGCACTGCCTCCAGATGGTCATGGCATGTGAGGCCGGAAAGGATGTCTACGTCGAAAAACCAATGGCCAATTCCATTGAAGAATGTCGGATCATGGTTGCTGCCGCAAAACGTTATGACCGAGTCGTCCAAGTCGGACAATGGCAACGGAGCGGTGTGCACTGGGATGACGCGATCAAGTTTCTACGATCAGGTAAGCTTGGCCGCATTCGTACGGCGAGAGCCTGGGCCTACATGGACTGGCTGCCTGACATCCCGAACATCCCCGATGAACCTACTCCTGCGGGAGTAAATTACGACATGTGGCTGGGACCGGCCCCGCTCCGACCATTTAACCGCAATCGATTTCACTTCAATTTTCGTTGGTTCTGGGACTACGCTGGCGGCTTAATGACGGACTGGGGGGTGCATTTGATCGACATCGTGTTGTATGGCATGGACGTTACCGCTCCACGTTCGATCATTGCCAGCGGCGGTAAGTTCGCGTATCCCGACGATGCCGAAGAAACACCGGACACCCTCCAAGCGATCTATGAATACGAGGACTTCACCATGATCTGGGAGCACGCGGTCGGCATCGGACTCGGTCCCTTCCAACGGGACCATGGTGTCGCGTTTATCGGTAACGAAGGCACACTCGTCATCGACCGCGCAAAGTGGGAAGTCTTTCCAGAAACTGGAACGCGAAATTCAAAACCCTACTACAAGATGGAACCGGTTCCAACGCAGCGCGTGCGCCCTGGAGCAGCGGGCCTCGATCAACACACACAGAACTTCATCGAGTGCATGAAGACTCGCAACCAGCCCCGGTGCAATGCTGAAATAGGACAATTGGCTGCAGTGAACGCTCATCTTGGCAATATCGCATTCCGCACCAATCAAAAAGTGCACTGGAACGCTGCCGAGGCGCAGTTCACGGACAATGCAGAAGCGAATAGCCTCATGCGAGCACACTATCGACAGCCATGGACCCTACCGACGGTGTAAACCTTGGGAGAAGGGGAAACGAACGCTAAAAGCGTAAGAGTCTGGTAAATTTAATGGCAACGCCACGATTTAGGAGCCCGGAAAATCCACGCATCCTCGAATCACGGCCTTCACTGTACACGATGTAGATATCGCTGCCCGGTTGATACTCCCAGCGATATCGCACATTCGAACTGACGGATTTATCCCTCGAGGTGTACTGTGTCAGGGCCTCGACAAACATCCGGGGCGTCATTGAATAGATGAGACGCATCTGACCGATCTCGGTTGAAAATTTTCCTTGCGGTAAATCAATCCAGTTAACAGCAACGCTTGGCTCAATCACAAATCCTGTAGTCAATTGCGCCCGACCTTTATAACTAACCTCTGTTCGTGTTCCACCAAAAAAATCGCCAGCCTGTATTTTGAGGGTGCCATTAAACCGCCGGTGCCGAGCGAACAGAATGCTGGCCCGAACATTTTCGAAGTAATACCCGCCAACTGGGATCTCTACACCGTCGCTGATCTTAAAGGGCTTCGTTAGGTATTCGTACTGGTTCACATAGTCCAGGTCAATACGATCAGCACTCTGGAACTCCGTCCGAAACCGACCTTTAATTTCTTGGCTCTCAATGACACCGGTGGAATCTGACGCAAATTGATCAAAATTCACTTCGTAGGTGTACTTACGAACGGCCGAACCCATCTCTGGTCGCGGACTAAAACGCAATTGCCCAAGATTCCGCCGGAAATCGTCCCGGCGGAGAAAGCCAACTTCTGGATTGAAATCTTTTCCAACGAGGAGGTGTTCGGCTTGAAACCCATATCGATCACCATTGTTTTCGATGCGTAGACGATAACTCGCGTTATTACCCGTACGACCGACTGTATCTGACCGTGCGTAGTAAGCATCGACAAAAAAGTTTGACAGAAGCGCCAATCTGCCATCAACACCATACACCTCATTCGAACCGGTTCCCTGCTTATTCACGGAACGCTGCGTGCCGATCACACCAATACTACTTCGTTGAAAAATATTCCGTTTCAACCGGACGACTGAGAATGCTGTTTTTTCAACACCCATGGTGGGCGATGCCTCTGTATGAATGTTGAGTAAGCCAATGCTGTACGGTCCAGCTCGTCCGGCCACTCGTCCTCCACCAATAATGGGTACCGGTGTCCCATCGGATAAACCAATTCGGCGACTAAAAAATAAAACCGG
>Ga0315336_1004856_pt1 | contig 15368 bp, 8 predicted proteins | sample ASW5metaG_FD_204512 | JGI IMG/M metagenome (GOLD analysis project Ga0315336, IMG submission 204512) | Ammonia-oxidizing marine archaeal communities from Monterey Bay, California, United States - ASW #5 | ecosystem: Environmental > Aquatic > Marine > Intertidal zone | place: USA: California...
AGGATACACGTAATTTTGCACTGAGAAATCCCACCGGTCGTAGATGGCCTGCTCTTCGATATAGGGAAGCAGCGACGAAGCCCACACCGGGCCCGCGGCGTGCACATCCCAGATGCGTTGCCCCGTAACGGCGTTCTTCCGTGACACATCCCGTGACGTTGCTGCCGGCAGGCTTCCATACACATCATGGAAGTTATGCATTCCCAGGCCGATCTGCTTGAGATTATTCAGGCACTGCGCGCGGCGGGCCGATTCGCGGGCTGCCTGCACGGCCGGCAACAAAAGGGCCACCAGAATGCCAATGATGGCAATCACCACCAACAACTCAACCAGGGTGAAGCCGTGTTTTTGATGTGGATCAGTCATGAAAAGTAACGCTAGTCTCCACAGATATTTTATTCATCATAACGGAGGCGACAGCATTTGTCGACGTTATTCAGCTTCGGGGCATCTCACGGTGGCGCTGAAAAATACCCCCGGAACGGACGAAGATCGCCAAAGCCGCCGGCGCAATATTTACAGCCTGGATTTTCTTGATCGCATTTTCTCGACTGCATTTTCTTGACCGCAGTCGATCTGCAGAGTTATGATTTATCTTGCCGCGCCCCGAGTTGGTCAGCACCTCGCTTTCAACCAGATACAACTATAGCCCTACCTCGACTGAATTCCCTCAACTCATGAAACACGTAATTGCCATTACATGCCTTGTCGCTTTCCAGGCTGCAACAACACACGCACAGCTGGCAGACGGCGACCTGGTGGCCTGGTGGACTTTCGAGACCGGCGAGGGCGAGGTTGCGCGCGACCGAACGGATAACAACAACAACGCAAGCTTAAAGAACGGTACCACGTGGGCCGCCGGCGCCGGGTTGGGGACGGCACTGAAGCTTGACGGAGAGGACGATTTCCTCGACTGCGGCGACAATGAAATTCTTGACCTCGGTGAGAAGATTTCGCTATCTGCGTGGATCCATCCGGTCGACGTCCCGGCCGGCGAAACCTGGATCGTCGGCAAGACGCATGCCTCCTATGCCCTGGCCTACAATCGCGACTCGACCGTGTGGTTCTACATCTCCGGCGGTGAGAACAATCCGCGCGCTCCGGTGCCGGTCGGCGAGTGGTCGCATGTGGTCGGTACGTACAACGGCAAGAAGATGAAGTTGTACGTCAACGGCGAACTGGAAGAGATCTATTCACTGACCAAGCCGATCGCCAGCAGTGGTGAGAGCGTCTGGATCGGTCGCACGCGCGACGCGTATTTTAATGGAATGATCGACGATGTGCGTATCTACCGACGGCCGTTGTCGCCCCGTGAGATACGCGAGCATTATGCTGCGGGCAAGGCACTGCTCCCGCAGCCGGCACCTGTGGATCCGGCGAAATTGCAGGGCCTGGCGCGGCGTGTTTACGATGCCGGCGTTGCACCAACAACAATCGACATTGCAACCAGGCAGACCGTCGATGCTAACCTGACGGTGCCGCCGAATGTCTGTCTGCGTTTCGAGATGGGCGGCCGCATCAAAGTTGCGGACTCCGCAACTTTGACGATCACCGGGCCGCTGCAGGCGCCCCTGGCCCATCTCTTCGAGGGCCCGGGACGGATCGAGTTCGATTCGCGCTTCGTCAAGGAAGTCTATCCGCAATGGTGGGGTGCCCGGGCCGACCGCAAGAAAGATGACACGGCAGCGATCCAGGCCGCCATCGATTCATACACGCGCGGAGGCCGCGTCTTTTTTGTCGACGGCACCTACGTCGTCAGTCGTACCATCGAGGTCCGCGGCGGCACCCGGCTCATTGGCGACGGCGCCGTTCTGCGCGGCGTGGTCGACACGATGCTTCGCGGGACCGATATCTCAGTTCGCAGCTCCGGATGGCGCCTGCGCGGTATTGGCCTGGACGGTCTCGACAGAGGTTCGAGCGGCATCGGCATTGACTACACGAAGCACAGCTACTCGCTGGTCGAGGATGTTCAGATCCGCGGTTTCGATCAGGGCATCCTGCTCGACGGCGGCAACGAAGCATCGATGTACAACAGCTTCCGCAAGATTAAGATTGCCGCCTGCAACACCGCCGTATCGGTCAACAACAGCAGCATCGCGATCGGATTTTACGACTGCGTCATCGGCAATGTCGGCACCGGATTCCTGATCAACACGACCAATCAGCTTGTCGTCAGCAATACCACGATCGAGGGGTTCGGGACCGGCATCGACATGCGCCGCGGCGACACGATGCACGCCGACTACGTCTACTTCGCCGGCGGCAAAGTCGGGATCCGGATCGCCGAGGGGGTGAGCGAATGCACCATCGTAAATCCCCGTTTCTCACAAGTCACGACGCCGATCGACGACCAGGGCAGCGGCACGCAACTGATCGACTGATGCGATTGGTCTGTCCGGTCGGGTTGTTGTCTGTTATAGCGTTGGGGCGATGGATCGAATTTCAATAGTATCAGGGTTCAAAGCCGGGTCGAATGGCTGACACAAAGATCAAATTGTCGATTCGCATCCCGCCCGAGCCGTCGGACGACGATCTCATCTTCGTTCAGCAGCTCGGCGTCGACTGTGTCTATACCTGGGTACCGCCGAAGCAGACCGACGGTGAGTCCCTACGGGCTTTGCGCCGGCGCGTCGAATCATTCGGCCTGACCCTGTGCAATGTCGGGTGCTACGAGCTGGGAAAATCGGACAGAATCCACCTCGGCCTGCCCGGCCGCGACGAGATGATAGCCGCGTTTGCAGACTTTTTGCGTGCCCTGGGTGAGGCCGGGATCGACACGACGACCTTCACATTTGAACCCTCCAACGTCTGGAGCACCGAGGCGGAGACAACCCGTGGCGGTGCGGTCACGCGTGCGGTCGACATGGCAGTCCTTTTGCAGGAAGGCTGCTCGCATGGCCGAAAGTATGCCGTTGACGAGATCTGGGACAACTTCACCTATTTTATGAAGGCAATCATCCCGGTTGCCGAAGAAACGGGTGTCCGCCTTGCACTGCACCCCAACGATCCGCCTGTTCCTGAGATTGCCGGTATACCGTGCCTGATCCATTCATTCGAAGATTACGAGCGCGCCTTCGCAATCGCGGACTCAAAGCAGCTTGGCATGGAATTCTGCACCGGCTGTTGGCTCGAGGGTGGGGCCGACTTCGGCGACATGTTTCAGGCGATCCGGCGTTTTGCCGATACCGGCAAGATCTTCATTGTCCACTTTCGCAACGTGAGCGGGCCGCTACCCCACTTCGCCGAAACCTTTATCGATGACGGCTACCAGGACATGGCCGAAGTCATGCAGGCGTTTGTCGACAGCGGTTTTGAAGGGACGATGGTGCTCGATCATACCCCGGCAATGATCGACACGGCAGGTCCCGGCGCACCGACCGCCTATGCCATCGGTTTCATCAAGGGGCTGCTCGCAGGCGTCGACCGATAGCCCGGTACCATTCGCTTACCGCAAAAAGATGCAAAAAGGATCTTGCTTTTACATCGTTTGCAGGGTAAGTCTGGATGACCATCCTACCCTCTACTGTGTCGAGCCTGAGCACTTATGCCATCAACAACACGATCCCCCCGCACCCTGCAGTTGCACGCGTACACGCAATTCAAGCAGACCGAATTGACGGTCGTCTTAACGCCGATTGGTGATGCCTTTATTCTCGCTGGGACAACGATCGAGCTAGCCGTTCGCCATCGGGCCAGCGCCCGGATCATTCACAAACGATCGATCGCGAATATAGCGACCGCGATCGGGCGACCATACAAGTTTGACATGAGCAAAGTGCCGGTCGGCTGCGCGGTACTCGACGCCAGCGCGGTTGACCCCTTTGGCCGGAGGATGACGGTTGAATTGATTCAAGATACCATGCCGACAGATGTACCGGACTGGTTCGCGTCCCGCACCGGTATCACTCGCAAGGTGCCAAAGCCGTGGACACCACTGACCATCGACCAGTCCGGCAAACGGAATCTGTCGATCGGTTGTGCCCTGCGTGACTACGGTTTTGCAGCCAACACCATTCTCGATTCGGTGTGTGCAGCTGATGCGGACATTCTGGCAGCTCCGGTAAAATTCTTCGGTGTCGTCGACGGCAAGTCCTTACGGCTGCGAGGTGACGCGTTGCGGACGTTGTCGACGGATCGGGACACGATCGAGCTTGAGCAGCGCCTGGTAGGGCAGGGTGTGGAAATTTCGATGCGTCCGCGCATTGAGTTCGACGGGGTGATTCGCTACGACTGGTCGATCGTGGGCACCCATTCGGTGTGCGTCGACTCGCTTGGTATCGAGATCGCCTTGCATCGCAGGCACGCCGAGTACCTCTACCATTTCCCGGGGCTCTGGGGCACAGCGAAGAACTCTGGCGCCCTTCCGGATGAGCCCGTGCTGATGGGATTTCGCCCGTATGTGTGGCTGGGTGACGATCGCCGTGGCCTGGGGTGGTTTTGCGAATCAGATCGCAACTGGTATCCGCCGGCAAATGGACTGGTGACGGAAATAGTCACCAAAGGCAATCGTGTTTTGCTGCGATTGCACATTATTTCGCGACCGATTCAGATGCGGCCATTGACTGAGAAACCCACGGAGTGGATCGCCACCCCCGAACTCGAGGCCGCCGCCTCGCGCGATGCCGCTATTGTTGATCAACCGCTCGAGGTGTTCGGATCGCAGCACTACACCTTCGGTTTGCAGGCAACACCGGTAAAGCCGGTGCAGCCGGATGTATGGGATTACCGCATCACCCATGTAGGTACGAATGTCACGGGTCATAAAAAGCCTCTAAAGGTGGTGCCGGCGATGCTGGATCGATTTGTGAATGCGGGCGTGCGGACCGTGATCATTCATGAGCAATGGACGGACATCGAAGGCCACTGGATACCGGCGAATGAGAAGCAGGTGCGGAAGATTGTGAAGGACTGCCAGTCCCGAGGTTTGAAGATTCTGTTGTATTACAGTTTCCTTGTATCGGACTTAGCGCCTGAGTGGCGGGATTTCGGCATGTCGAATTTGGTTTTGCCCAAGCGTGGCTATCCGTTGTACCACGAGCCTCCGCAGCCTGATCAGTCTGCCTGGTGTGTCTGCCTGAATGGCGCCTGGCAGGACTTCACGGTTGATGCGATTGCACGGACCATGGATCAGTTCGGTTTGGACGGCGTTTATCTCGATGGTACGGAGTATCCGTTCGGTTGTTGCAATACGCTGCACGGCTGTGGCGACGAGAAATCTGGCGGCACGATCAACCAGAGTTTTCCGATCTTTGGTGTCCGCAGCGCCATGCGCCGCATCTATAACGCGGTTCGCGAGCGATGCCCGGATGCCCAAATCAATGTCCACAATTCGACATGCATGGTCATGCCGACGCTGGCCTGGGCCACGAGCTATTGGGATGGCGAACAGTTCCAGGCGGTCCGAGGTGCGGATACCGCCGCGAGCCTTTTGCCGCTCGATACATTTCGGGCCGAGTTCATGGGCCACCAGTGGGGCGTGCCGGGAGAGTTTCTCTGCTACGGTGCAGGATTTTCCTTCGAGCAGGCTTGGTCGATCTGCCTGCTTCACGACATTCCGATGCGCCCGCGTGACGACGGCAAGCAGGTCGATTTTACCGGCCGCATTTGGGGCGCGATGGCGGCATTCGATCGAAAAGGTGCCGAGTGGTTGCCTTACTGGCGCAATAAGTCGGTTGTCACATCGATCACGACCGGCGGCTATGTCAGTTTGTATCGGCATCCGCAGAATGGGGTGCTCGCGGTCGTATCGAATTTGAATCGGAAACGGACGCGGATTGAATTGAAATTGAAACTGCGCGCATTAGGGTTGTCCGAGAAGAAAGTGCAGATCACCGATGCGATCACCGGGCGCAAAGCAAAACTGGACAACACACTGCCCGCCTTCGGTTGGCGTTTGTTACGACTACGCTAAGAATTTTTCACAAAAACATTTTCAGGAGATTAGGACGATGGCATTCAAGGGCGTTGGTAATCGAAACATACGACTCGCGCTGTTGCGTTGCGATACCCATGGTTACTGGTACGGGCCGTTTTTGGCAAAGTGTGATCCGACGATTTTCGTCCGCAATGATCCGGTGTGCCATCACTATTTTGCCGACATGAGAGATCCCGGCCGGTTGCACAGTCCGCATGTCCCAGGGTTCGAGATTGTGCGCTGTTGGGATGCGGACTATCAACGGGCTCAGGATTTTTCGGAGACGTTTCGGGGGAAACCGAAACCATGTCGGACGGTTCGGGAAGCAACCGAAGGGATCGATGCGGCATTTGTTGCCGATTGCAGCGGAGACGGCCATGATCACGTGAAACTGGCGACGCCATTTTTAAAGAAGGGCATTCCGGTGTTTATGGACAAGCCGTTCGCGCCAACCTACCGGGAGTGCTGCAAGATGATTGATCTGGCGAAGGCGAACAAGACGATCATCATGTCGGCGTCGTTGCTGGAACATAATCCAACCCTCAAGCTGTTTCGAAAACGGTTTTCTGAAATCGATCCGGTCACGTTGGTCGTGGCCAAGGGCGTTGGCGGGGCGGGGCTTGCCGGTGTGATTCACGGCATTGCGCTGATTCGAAACCTGCTCGGCGACGGTGTGGAGTGGGTACAGGCGATGGGGACCACACCGCTGGAGCCGGGACTTGGTCCGGAGTTGAATAGCACCAAATCGACGATCGTCGAAAACGGTGAAATGGTGTCCCCCATGACCTACCTGAATCTGCGCTACAAAAATGGGCAACAGGCGCTCGTGATCAGCACCAGTATCGACACGTTTCCGGAGCGCTGCGATTTTTACGCATCCGCTTACAGCAAAGGGGGTGCGATTCATTCGCCGGCGATCGGGGATCCCGAATTTCTGGCCGGTGGCGAAGTGATCGTGAAACTGTTTCGTAAGATGCTGCGGACCGGTAAGCCGACGGTGTCAACCGACTCGCTGAAAGAGAAGATTGCGATCGTTGAGGCCGGGCGGCGGTCCGTGAAGCTGGGGCGGCCGGTGTACTTGAATGAAGTGATGAAGTGACACTCGGTAGATCACGATTTAATAGTTACCTGCAGCATCGCCGCTCGTATAGCTTGTGCCAATTAGTGCCAAGGGTAGGGCATAGTTTGCCGTCCAATGACGAGCCATCCGCCGAATACTCATTTGGGCATCCTTCGAATGCAAAGCCCTTGAACAAATACTTGACGTGATGACAAGTTGTTTCCCAGGATGGATCGATGTCTCGAAATCGGCCAAACATACTGCTGATGATTTCGCATGACCTGGGTTGCCATATTGGTCCCTATGGATGGGCCACAGACCAATCACCGAATCTGAACCGTTTTGCCCAGCAGTCGTTGCAGTTTGATCGTCACTTTGTCACCTCGCCCGGATGCAGTCAAAGCCGCTCGTCACTGGTTACCGGTCGTTATCCGCATGCAAACGGCCAATTCGGCCTGGCCCATCTCGGCTGGTCGTTGCACCGAGACGAAAACCTGTTGCCAGCCGTGCTGCGCCAGGCCGACTATCACACGGCCCTGTTTGGTATCTGGCATTTGCAGGATTGGACGCTGGCCGGTTTTGAGTCGGTTTCGGACGACGTTTCCACACGAGATGCATCGCCCGAGGGGTTTGCCGAAGTTGCCAGCGTGCGGGCGGCGCAATGGCTGCGGCAAAGAAAGCCCGGCGATCGGCCCTTTTATTTGCATGTCGGTTTTTGGGAGACGCACCGACCGTTTTGCGCTAACGAGCAGCAGGTCCACGCTGCCAGCCAGATTTCGCTGGCCGCCGAACAAGTGCCACCGTATCTGCCCGATACGCCACCTGCGCGCAGCGAGCTGGCCGGGCTGCATCAGTCCGTGCGGTTGGTCGACCAAGGCGTCGGCCGGATTCTCGAAGCACTGGCCACCTCGCAATTGGATGACGAGACGATTGTCCTCTTCACGGCGGACCACGGGCTCCCCTTTCCGCGAGCGAAGGGCACCCTGTATGACCCGGGCATTCAGGTGGCTCTCGTGATTCGACCGCCAGGCGGTAGGCCGCATCGTCGCATCGGCGCGCTGACATCCAATGCGGACATCATGCCCACTTTGCTGGATCAGGCCCGGATTCCCCTGCCTGAAGTTATGCAAGGTGTCAGTTTCACCCGCCAGCTGGCCGACAAGCCGGTGACCAGTGCCGATCGCGATGCCGTCTTTGCCGAGAAGACGTATCACGAACACTACGACCCGATGCGCTGCGTGCGCAATGAACGATTTAAATACATTCGCAACTTTGCCCACCGCCCCAAGCTGGTGATGCCCTCGGACATTTACAATTCGCCCACACGCCAGTCAATGACCGATGACGAATCGATTTGGAGTCCGCGCGCTGACGAGGAACTGTATGACCTGACGGTTGATCCGGCCGAGACAGACAATTGCCTGGCTGATCCCAACTTGAACGAGGTCCGCGACCAGTTGCGGCGGCGACTTGATCAGTGGATGCAAGATACGGACGATCCATTGCTGAAGGGGCCGATTTTGCGCCCGTCATCCGCCGCCAACTGAAATGCCGGTCCCTGGAAGCTGCCACTACCTGCCAATTTCAAAAATCTGCATTTTGCCCGGCATGTGCGGCACGTCGACCGCCGTGCCATCGATTTTAATCGTTACCGAGTCTGGATGTGACTCATCCAAATCGGTACGGCGCACGAGCAACCGCCCACCAAGGCGCACCGCCGAGACGATCGGTGTTTGTGATTTGGGCACGTGAAACAGAACCGGATGCCCCTTTTGAAGCCACTGAGAGTACTCCAGCGACTCTGCCCACACTTCGTGTAAAGGTGGGACCTCCTGCTGCGCACTGGCTCCTCGGCACCACAGGAAAAACGTATCGGTCCCCCGTAGCAGCATGTGCCACAGCAGTTCCTTGTAAGCTGTCTGGGTCAGCGGGCGGATCGAATCGTCTCCGGGATCTGGCTCGTAGATTGGCTCAAAATGAACGAACGGCACGATGGGTACTTCGTGCGGCGTGTGAGCACCCGCGTTGGAGGCCACCCGGAGCATGTTGTAGATCCAGCGATAGTCCGCAGATGGAAAGTCGTACCAGAGATAGCCACGGGCCCACGGATAGACGACCGGCATGGCGAACGTGTACCCCGTTAAGGGAAAATCGTCGAACCACTGGCGATAGAATGCCCGCTGGTCGGTCGCATGGGGGTGGTAGTCGGCAAACTCCTCAAAATAGTCGTACCAGTAACGGTACCCGTCGTGCGGATAGACGCCGTAGTTGCCGACCAGGGCCTGTGGATATTCGCTAAGAATAGGGTTGGCGTAGCAGTCGTTGGTCGCCTTACTCCGCTCGATCCGCACGGCTTTCTGGAATGCCTCAAACTTATCAATCTCCGCGATGTTCTCGCGGCAGACCTGGCATCGCCTGGCCGCGTCCCAGGCGTGGTTGACCTCCAGGGGACCGTCGACCTCCCAATCTCCAAAGACAAAATCGAGCGGGACCTCCGCCTCTCGATATCCGCGCACGAAGAATGCCACCTGCTCGGTCAACTCCGCGTATCGGTGCCTAATCCGAAAGGGACAACCAATCTTGTCGCCGGTGATCGAAGGATCGAAGAAAGGCTCGCCCTGGTCGTCAAGATGGGCGGTTGACGGGTCGCCATTGTAAAAGGCGTACATGCAGGAGATGGCGTTAACGTAGATCGGGAGCCCCAGCCTCTTTTGGATCCGTGCGATCCTGAGCGCATCGTCCAACGATTTCTCCCGGTTCGCCGGATGCCAGGTCGCGATCATCGCCATCCCGCGGGCATCGAGGTCACGGATGATCGCTTCTTGAGTGGCCTGGTCGGGAACCACGCCTGCGTGAACTGGCCACAACAGTAGCGGCATGCGGTTACCGCGGGCCTTAGTTAGCGGTTTGGTACATTCGAGTACCGATCGGATTGCCGCGGGATATTCGGTGTTCACGGAGGTTTCAGTACCCGTTGATGACGACACGGAGAATAATGACGCCGCAACCAAATATCCAGTGACGAAGCAGTGACGAAGCACAAGTGACGAATATCTCAATGTTGAAACCAGGTCGCGGACAAACTCCAAATGATCAAACCTTATTATCCATGGGTGTTTTGTCATGGTATCACTCCAACCGTGCCATCATCCCGCGCGTCGCGCTTTGCGGTTCGCAAGCGCCTTAGCAGTCGGCTGATATCCCGGATTCCCCCGATGGTGAGCCAGATCGTCACCGGGATGCCGATGATCAGGTTGATCCAGATCCAGAAATTCCAAAAACCTGTCCAAAACTCGGTTGGCAAACTTGCATAGAGCAGTTCGTACAGCGTCACCACCACAAACAGCAAGAACCAACCCAAGTTCCAACCTACCGTGAGAAATGCGATCAATCGATCGCCGCGGCTGAACTCGCGAGTAATCCCAATGATCTTCCACCAGGTCGATAGCGAAGCCTCGGTTAGCTTAACATGTTCGCCTTCGATTTCATACTCACCCCGATGCAAAAAGCGATCGAGCTGGGCTCTTCGATTTCCGCTCGTGATCAGTGAAACGACTATATAGACGATCAGGCAGGAGAGCATCGATGAAAACCAAACATACTGTTTGTTCTGCTCGGTGAGCCAGATCATCGCCTGCAGCAACATGCCGTGGTCGCCAGCGGGCACGACTTCCATTCGAGTCACGATCTGTTCGCCAATCAACAGGGTCACCGGAATGAGCCAGCCAACCGTCAGCGCCGAGAGCGCACCGGCGGTCGTACCGCGACGCCAGTAGAGTCCGCCGATGAGCATGGCCCCCGTTCCGCTCACCACGGCACCGGTGATTGCCATGAACATCAGAATGAAGTCGGTCTGCTTGTACAAGAGGCTGAAGAAAAACGCAAAGATGGCTACGAAGATGATCGAAATGCGCAACAGCCACACATGCTGCTTGGGGGTAAAGGGCTTTTCGCGCAGCGGCAACACAACATCCTGTACAAAAATAGTGCCCCAGGAATGCAGGTACGTGTCTTGCGTGGTAATCAAGAAGGCCAACATGATCGCCACGAACAGCCCCTTGAGTCCCGTGGGCAGCATGTAAGACAGGGTCACCGGCACCGACATCTGCCTGGCAATATGTTCATCCCCGATGGAATCGATGGCCGCCTGCGCCTGAGTCGCCTCACTTGAATAACTTTCAACATTCAGAAACGTGAGCGCACAAATCGGAATGAGCACAATCAGCAGTGTCTGCAGCAGTATCCGCCAGGTGCCGAGTACCTGTCCCATCTTTTGTTCGTGCGCGTTCAGACCCGATGTTCGCCCCGATTGGTTCCCCTGCCATTCCATGAACCCATAAAACAGGTAAAAGAACTCGATCAGGTAGAAGTACAAATTGAAGTGTTCGACCTCACCCGTGCGATACGGGTTGAGCATCGATTGGTTTTCCTGCGATTTCTCCAGGAGAGTCATGGCGATATCGCTCCAGGCGAATTTGTTGAGCAGATAAAGGGCGAGCACAATAAACACCAGGCTGGTGAACATGCCCTGGATGCAGTCGGTCACGATAATCGTGATCTGCCCGCCCAAACACGTATAGAGCAATGCCAGGCTTAGCGTCACCAGCATCACGATGGCGAACATTCCGTCGAACGCGATCCAACCCCAATCGATCGGAATCTCGGGTAGGCCACAAAAGTGGATGAAGAACCTCGACGCCACAGCTGGAAAGATGCCGAAGTTTAAGATCCCCGACATGTAGACCACCAGGCCGGCATAAATCCGCGTGGTTTTGTTGTACCGGGTTTCGTAAAACTGCGCGACCGTAAAGCAGCGGGTCTCACGGAATCGATAATAGACCCAGCCGCTGAGGATCAACACGATGGTGATCGGATAACGAACCAGCTGCCACCATATGGGTGGAAATCCTGCGACTGCGTAGACTTCCAAAAGAGCAACGACAGAAATGGCGCCGACGCCAGCCATACCGCCAGAAATTGTCAGCAAGTATCGGCCTGCGGAACGGTTGGCCGCCATAAAATCGGCCACCCCCTGCACAAATCGCGACAGGATTATGCAAATGACGGTGAGAAAGATGATGCTGCCAGCGACGATGCCCCAGTCGACTGTCGTCATGGATCAATCATTCCCATCTTTTCCGGCGGTGGCTTCCTGCCTCTGAGAACTCGAGCGATCTGGTTCCAGGACAATGGCTGCGCAGTCCTCAATAAATCCTATTTACCACTGATACACATGCACCTGCAAAGGCCGGAATAGATCGGTCAGCGAAGTGCTCGCGCTTGTCGCCTGGCGGTCTTCAAACAGGACTTTTGGCTGCACGGCCGCCTGGAAGTTCCAGACGGCCAGCTCCATACTGCGCTCCACATTTACCGCAAGCAGTGTGTGCACGCCCCGATGACTCCACTGGCGAAAGTGAATGGCAGGATTGTCGTTTTCTAGAGTGACCGTCGTGTCTACCGCGCCTGCCGCAAGCGTTGGTGTGAGGTGCCGAATCTCACTGGCGGTCTTCAGCAATTCAGTCCATTGCCGTGGATAGATTGCCACGTTGTCGCTGTACTGCGTGTCCGGAATCTCGGCACCCGGAGCATAATAGCAAAGGCCCTTGACACCCTTGGCCAGCGCCAGATAGTTCATCGCACGCAATTCCTCTCGACTGGGTCGAAAACCGCCTTCGAGGGTCACGATCTTGCCTCGGTTGCTGTCAATCCGGTAGTCGAAGGCCTGGGAAACAAACCAAACCTGCTTCTGTTTACCTTCGGCTTGGGCCGCCTCCACAGCACTCTTAATCGTGCTGTCGTACATGAACATAATGTCGTTGTTGGGCAGCAACGGATTGAGAATTGGATAGGTATACACGAAATGGACATCACTGATCTCACCGGCCCATCCCAACAAGTAGGCGACCGGGTGGTTCGGATCGTGCTGCTTTACGAAATCGCGTACTTGGATGCCTAAATCTTTTTGCGATGCGCCGCCGAACTCGTTCCACCAACCGAGCATGGCGGGGTGGTTCTTGGTGGCCAGGACAGATTCCAGCGGAGCCGAATCGCCTTTCTCCAGGGCCAGGGACGAAAGATAGAGGTGCTTCAGCGCCTTGACGTTGTGCATCAAGAACCGGTCGAGCATTTCCTTGCCCATCGACTCCCGCTCCAGTCGGTAATTGACCCCGGCCGCCGCGGCTTGAGCAAAATAAGGTAGCGTGGGGCCGGCATTTCCCCCGTACAATCCTAACGGGAAGTAGGGCTCATCGTTGACAAGAAAGACGCCATCTTTGAATTGGGCCTTGACCGGCACGGCTTGATCGACGCCAAAGATCCACTTCAAACGATTGCCGGGATTACCTGCCACGTCTGCTACCGTGACTTCCACATGATGAATGCCCTCTTTCAGTGCAACCGGAGCCGACAGCGAGAAGCCTGTGGTTGTAATCTCGGCTTTCGAGGTAAGGTCCTGCCCATCGACTTTGATCCTGGCCGATGAAACATCGACGCCAGTCCCTTTATCTGCGAACGCGGCAGCAATGGTTACCTGGCCGCTCACGGTCGAGTCTGGCGGTGGTGAGGCAAGGTTCAGCGTGGGGGGGGTGGTATCGACCTGGTCGAACTGGCTGAGCTGATCGGTGATTGCGGTCAGTTTCGAGATTCGCTCATTTTTTTCCGCCCCATAGCCACGCGCGATCTCGCTGGCAGTCAAGGTGCGGTCGAAGATGCGGACGTCATCGATCTTCCCGGCAAAATGGCCACCCAGGCCCACTCCGTAGAACTGTGCGCCGAGATAGAGTGGGCTGGCAAGTGTGCCCGCCTCGAACGGGTCGTATTGGTGGGTGGCCGTCAATACGCCGTTGATGTAGATTTTCAAATCTTTCCCATCAAACGTACCGACCAGCTGATGCCAAACATGCTTATCGATACGTCGACTTGTCACTCGTTGGCCAAGTTCGGGGCACTTTACCACTTCAAACTTTACGCCACTCTCCCCAAACTTGATGACATAGTTCTGTCGATAGGTACTGCAACCATTCTTGGAGACAACCGCACCGGTTGAATTGACCGCGGGGTTAACCCAGAGTGCAACGCTCAAGTCACTGCTGAGTTTCAGGTGGCCGGCGTCGGGGACTTCAACGTAATCGTCATGGCCGTCAAACTGCAGCGCGTAACCTTGTCCGACCGCGACGTAAGTTGCGCCATGGATCGACCCGTGGTTGCCAAAAGCACTCGAATCGCCAGCAACGGTGCCAGAACCCTCGTCAAAATCGAAATGAGCCACCAGGCCTTCTTCGGCAGGTACCGAGCCAGCTGCCAAACAAGCGATAACGGCCGCTAAGAACACCACGATGATAGACTTGGATTGCATCATTTTTTTGGCTTTACCGAGTAGAGTTCTATCCCTAGTTCTATCGTAGTAGTTGAGCAGGACCGGCTGCAAGCCATTGGTGGGCCTGCCGGTAGAAGAATTACGTACCGATAGAACGGACGGAGTCTCCTGCCCCCCCGAGGAATCTTCGCTTCCTCGGGTAAGTTGGCGCCCCGGTGAGTTTCCAGCGGAGCGGGCAGTTCGCGGCGTATGCCTATAAAGCACATTCAGGATTGACGCATCATGTTAGCGGTACGGCGCAACCCATCCGGAAACTTGTCGTGGTGGCTTTGGGCTACCACTACTTCGGCTTGGGCACGGTGTAACGGACCTCGATCGGCCTTTTTGTGCCTGGCTATTGTGGCACCCTCACCGCTTCTTCCTGGTTGATCGAGCCGAGTTCGTTGAGCAATTGGTAGTCGGTCGTCTCGGAGAAGAAATGAACACTCCCATCGCCCATCAGAAAATGAACTCCGCCCGGGTGGTCGCTCTTGAATCCACAACCGTTCGCATAGCAGCCAGGTTCAAAATACTCTCCTTGGGGCGGGCACCACATGGAAGGGTCCGTCAGATTGAGTGGTACCTGGGTGCCGGCGATCGAAGATGCGGGGGCATAGGACGATACGTACACACACTGGCGAGGCAGGGTTTCCCCGCTCATCAGGGTATTCGACAGGCCGTCGGTCACCTCCTTGAACTTGCGCTGCAGTGGCGAATGCTCAAACATCCCGACCGACGCGTACTCGCCACCGTAGGCACCACCGAAGGGGTGCCCGTGGCAACAATAGCTGCCTGGGTAATCCTCGGGACACCAGATGTTGATCTCGTTGGTCGATGCGATGCAGTCATCGTAGGTGGTAGGCCCCATCGACACGGGATACCACAGGCCGAGCGCCACCTTGGGATTCTTCCCGGATGCATCGTTGCGATCGTGAAAGACAGGATCACCCGCCCGCTCGGCACTGGGGCAGATGTAGATTGAAACCGGGATCTTTACCAGTTCACTATTGGGATAGGCCCTATTCGTGACCGAGAAATCC
>Ga0315336_1004858_pt1 | contig 15367 bp, 15 predicted proteins | sample ASW5metaG_FD_204512 | JGI IMG/M metagenome (GOLD analysis project Ga0315336, IMG submission 204512) | Ammonia-oxidizing marine archaeal communities from Monterey Bay, California, United States - ASW #5 | ecosystem: Environmental > Aquatic > Marine > Intertidal zone | place: USA: California...
GAACAGGCCGCGGCGGAAGCCGCGGACCGGGGGGAACCTGTGGTCATCGTTCGTCCCAGCATTCCAGTGGGCGCCGGGGATCGCCGGATGGGCCCCGCCTCGCGGATGATCTGCGATTTCATCAACGGTCGCATCAAGGGCTACCTCGCCGGGGACCTGAACTTCATCGACGTCCACGACGTGGCCCGTGGCATCGAGGCCGCGGCGACGAACGGTCAACCGGGGCACCGCTACCTGCTGGTCAACGAGCACTGGACGATCCAGCAACTCCTGCAGGAACTCGGTCGATTGACCGGCCGACCCGCCCCCCGGTGGCGCGTCCCATTCCCATTGGCGCTCGGCTTCGCCCATCTCGAGGAACTGGCCTGCCGATTCCTTCCGCGAAGGGTCCCCATGGCCACCATCACCGGCGTCCGCCTCACCCAGCGTTCCTTCCATTTCGACGGTACGCGGTCGGCCCGGGAACTGGGAATCCTCCCCCTGCGGTCCTGCAGGGACTCCATCGAGGAGTCCCTGCCCTGGTACGAGCAACTCGGTCGGATCACGCTGTCCACCACCACCGCACCCGACTAGGCCGCCCAGAGGTTGCATCGAGCACCCGATGCTGCCATGATCCCCGCGTACAGGGCACCCGGAAACCCACTGATCCTGCAAAGCAAGGAGTGCACCGCACATGGGCCTGATGGACGGCAAGAAGGGTCTGATCGTCGGCATTGCCAACGAACGAAGTTACGCCTACTTCATCGCCGAATCGCTGCTGCGGGAAGGCGCCGAGTGCCTCTTCACGCACCTGCCCGGGGAGAAGATGGAACGGCGGGTCCGCAAGGCCTGCGAATCACTCGGGGTGAGCGACCCCTGGCTGCAACCGCTGAACGCGGCATCGGACGAGGAACTCGATGCGGTCTTTTCCGCCATCGAGGCCGATCACGGCCGACTCGACTTCCTCGTCCACTCGATCGCCTTCGCCGACAAGGACTGGCTGAAGGAAGGGCTCTTCGTATCGACTCCACGCGAGGTGTTCACCCAGGCCTGCGACATCAGCGCCTACACCTACGCCGCCATGGCCGATCGGGCCGCCCCGCTCATGGCCGACGGCGGAGCCATGATCGCCATCAGCTACTACGGGGCGGAGAAGGCGGCGCCGGGCTACAACGTCATGGGGGTCGCCAAGTCCGCGCTCGAATCGACGACCCGGTACCTCGCGACCGACCTGGGACCGAAGAACATCCGCTGCAACTCGATCTCCGGCGGCCCGTTCCGGACGATGTCGGCAATGGCCGTCGGCGGGTTCGGCCAGATCATGGATGTCGTCGCCGAGCGTGCGCCGATGCGACGCAACGTCGAAGGGCGGGAGGTCGGCGACGCGGCCGTCTTCCTCCTCAGCGACCTGTCCACGGGTGTCACCGGCCAGGTGCTGTACGTGGACTGCGGTTTCTCATCCATCGTGATGTAGAACGACCCGGACCGTCCGGTCCGGGTCGTGTTGATCATGAAGAAGCAGATCGGGTCAGGCGGCCTGGTACCCGTCGCACATCCCATTGACTGCGACCTTCAGGTGCAGTCCCTCGAGGGCGGGGTGACCGCACTCGTTGACATACCCGTCCGGCGCTTCACCATTGACGCGAATCTCCACGAGCGCATCGTCGCTGTTGTGTTCGCCGAAGTGCAGGCATCGACCGCATTGTCCGTCGTTGATGTTGAGCATCCGATATCTCCTTCAAAGAGAGCCCTGACGAGGAACCGGGTCCCCGGGAAACCGGACGACCCAGTCCCTCATCGACTTCATTGTGCCACGGAACAAGGCTATTTCTGCTGAGAACCCGGCTCGATTGCCAATCGAGAACGAGTCTCGTTTTCCGTGGCGTTGGAGGATCCGCTCTGCCGGCATGCAACACGGCTTTTTCCTCGATATGATTCCGCGACATGGCTTCGCCCCCTCTTTCCATCGCGATGATCAGTGATGTGTTCTTCGGTCCCGGTGCTCGAGAACGACTGCGGGATCGACTCCTCGAAGCCCGCAGCGCCGGGGCGAGCCTCGCGGTCCTTCCTGAAATCGCCACCCTGCCATGGGCCCCCGCGACCACGAACGCCCGGGACGAAGACGCCGAGGAACCTGGTGGACCGCTGCACACGATGCAGGCGGACCTTGCGCGGGAAGTCGGCATCGGCGTCCTGGGCAGCCTCATCGTGCGGGAGGCGGACGGAACACGGTTCAATACCTGCCTGTTGCTGGATGCCGACGGGCAACTCCTGCACACCTATCGAAAGATCCACATCCCACAGGAGCCGGGATTCTGGGAATCCAGCCACTACGAAGCCGACTCGAATCCGCCGAGCCCGGTGGAGGCGTTCGGAATCTCGATGGGCGTGCAGATCTGCAGCGACGTGAACCGGCCCACCGGCTCCTACCTGCTCGCCGCCCAGGGCGCCCACTGCATCCTCGCCCCCCGGTCGACGGAACTGGCCACCTGGTGGAAATGGCGACCGGTTCTGATCGCCAATGCCCTGACCAGTTGTACCTACGTACTGACGGTCAACCGGCCCGCTCCCGAGAACGGCGTGCTCATCGGGGGCCCGTCATTCGCCGTGGCTCCCACCGGGGAAGTCCTGGCCGAATCCACCGACCCGGTGGTCGTGGTCGAGATCGATCCAGAGCTCGTGATGAAGGCCCGCTCCGACTACCCCGGGTACCTTGCCGCCCCCAGCGACCTGTATGCACGCGGCTGGTCGGACATCCCACCAAAGGCCGCCCACGAACCACCCCGAGGGTGATCATCCTGCACCTGGATGCGTCCCGGCGGCCGCCGGTGCTGTCCTGTGGTACAAACAGCGTTCGTCCACATGGAGACCAATGATGAACCAGATCGAATCCAGACTCCAATCACTTGAAGCACGCCTGGCCCGCAAGGAGCGACAGCTCCGTCGCCACCAACTCGTGCTTGCCGCCGGACTCCTGGCCGCCCCCGCTGCAGTACTGCTGGCGGCCGGCGACTTCATGAAGTTCGAGTCGATCCAGGTCCAGCGCCTGGAAATCGTCGATGAGTCCGGCCAGGTCATGCTCGCCGCCTCATCGAACGACCAAGGTGGCCAACTGGACATCTGGGACGCCGGGCAACACAACGTGATCCGTCTCTCCTCCAACGGCCAGGGAGGCGACCTGGCCATCTGGAACACTGAGGGCAACTCGGTGGCCGGAGCGTGGGCGGGCAGCAACGGCGGCGCCCTCGCAACCTGGAACAAGCTCGGACAACGAACCGGTCGACTCGATTCGGGGGACGGAGGCGGCTCGCTGTCGCTGTACGGGAACTCCGACAAGGAAACCGTCCTGCTCTCCAGCGTAGAATCGGGAGGACGTCTCCAACTGAAGGACGCGGACGGCGACGACAGCCTGCTTGCCGGAACAATGGAACATGGCGGCAACTGGATGCTGTACGACCACACCGGCCACCCGGTACTTACCGCCGAAGCAACCGGCTTCGGTTCGAGGCTGGAACTGGTTCGCGCCGACGACTCCGCGCGAATCACCCTCGACTCGAGCCCGGGGTTCGACTCGTTCCGATGCGAATCCGCCGTCGACGGCTCCTCGGCCTCCATCTCCAGCGACGATTCAACGGGCACGCGACTGATCCTCCAGTCCGGTTCGGGCCAGGTCGACCTGGCCTCCGGCACCGCTGCGTCCTCACCAAGCATCGACCTGGTCAATGCCGATGGACAGGTCGCGGCACGCACGGTCATTCGCTCTTCCGGCGGTGGCTCGTTCCAGGTCTCCAACGCAGATGGAGAACCCGTCGGGATCCTCCGCAGCGACCTGGAGGGCAACGGACGACTCGATCTGCTGGACACTGCAGGGCACCTGCTGGCCAGCCTCCAGACCCGCAAGGGCTCCGGAGCAACCCTCGCCCTGTTCTCGGAGTTCGGCAAGACCGTCTGTGCCCTGGCGAGCACGAACGATGGCGGGATTCTCAACCTCATGAATCGAACCGGGGTCCCCGTCGTCAGTGCCGGCAGTGCCGAGGATCGCCGCGGAGGCACGCTGACGGTCCAGAACGAGCGGGGACTGCCCGTCGTGAGCATCGGAAGCGATGCCCAGGAATCCGGCCAGGTCCGCCTGCAGGGACCCGACGGCACCACGAAGCAGGTCCTCCCCAGTCGACGCTGATCCCGGCTCAATCCCCCCAGGCCACACAAGCCGAACCGTCCACGCAGCCCGATCGAACTTTCCGGTCGCACCAGGCGTACCGGGACGTAGAGTTACCCCAAGCGGCCTTCCCGGCCGCATGGACATCGGGGGATCGGGACCATGACACACCTTCCATCATCGGCACGGATGCGCCTGGTCGGGCACACGGACCCGGGGGCACGCCATGCCTGGAGCGTCCACGAACTGAAGCAGGGCGTCACCGAGGAGAACCAGGCGGCAGCCGGGCTGGAAACGCCAACCCTGGACCCGCGATGGCACCTGGCGACCCGGGCCTATGCCCAGTTGCAGCAGGGACCACTGACACCCCGTCATCGAGAACGCCTGGTCGAGGAAGCCGACGGACTGGGGCTTCGCCCGTTCGACGCCTCGCTGATCATCGCCATCGCCCAGGATCACGCCCGGACCGGAAGACCGCTGCAGGAGGCGGAACCCACCCTGATGCTGGTCAAGCCGGCAACGCCACGATCCATGTCGGACCTGGTGCGATGGACACTCGCCTCGGCCTGCGCCCTGGCAACCACCGGGTTCCTGCTGTTGTGGATGGCCACCTGATCAGAAATCGGACGAGAGGGTGACTCCACCGTTCTCGTTGCGATTGGCGAACCCCAGTTCAACCAACGCGTTCAGCGCCGCATCCTGCTCCGCTCGTTTCTTGCTGGAGCCCCAGCACGGTTCGAAGTGTCGCCCAGCGATCGCTACTCCCACCTCGAAACACTTCGCGTGATCCGGCCCCTGCTCGTCGAGCACGGCGTAGATTGGTGTCACGCCGAGGGTCTTCTGTGCATGCTGCTGAAGCACGGACTTGAAGTTCTCGTGGTGCCCGGACTCCTCCGCCTCGTGGATGCGATGCCGCAACTGATTGAGAATGAACGCCTGGGCCGGCTCGAGTCCGCCATCGAGGTAGACCGCCCCGATGAGCGATTCGAAGGCTGCCGCCCCCACCGAGGACGGCATGTTCGAACGGGTACTCATTCCCTTGCCCAACTGCAGGTACTCGATGAGCTTGAGGTCCTGGGCGACTTCGGCGCAGACCTGGCGGCTGACCACCATGGACTTGATCTTGGTCATCTCGCCTTCCAGGATGCCCGGGAAGGTCTCGTAGATGTAACTGCAGACCACCATGCCAAGCACGGCGTCACCCAGGAACTCCATCCGTTCGTTGCTCTGGAGCCGATGCTCGGTACCCGAGGCGTGGGACACCGCCCGGTCAAGGAGTTCGTGGTCCTGGAACTCGTGTCCCAGGGCCAACTGTAATTGCGCAATTCTCGATGATTCCATGCTCGATCACATCCCCCCGAGACCCACAGGCCCCGGTTGAAACCGGTTGAATTCGAGCGGAAACTCCAGACAACTGCCAGGAATACCCTTCACAGCAGCAGACTGGAGACCCCGCTGGTGCGGCTTCTCGCGACCTCGATCATACGGTTGAGAGGCGACATTTCGAAGCCCCGACTGGACTGAAATCTGTTTTTCGCTATCATGCTTCCCCTTCAGGCCAGTTTCCGGCATTGTGGACCATGATGCACCGGAATGACCGGCCACCAAGGATCAACTCCCCATGGCAATGCATTATCCAAGACGAGTCAGCAAGCGAAAACGAGTCCGCCAATTCGGGTTCCGTGCTCGGATGAAGACGCGCCTGGGGCGAAAGATGATCAACCGGAAGCGTCGATTGAAGCGTCGCCTGACCCCGTAATGATCCCCGTGACATGCCATGAGCCGTGGCTCAACCCGTGAGCATTGCCAGCAACCGGGCCGCGGTGTCGTGCGCCGGTTCCTCGACTGGAACGACGCAGATGACATCAGCCAGGCTTCGATAGACCCCGTCACGCTCCCGGTGGACCCGGGCCAGGTCCTCCGGCTCCGCCTCACCGTGCAGACCGGGACGATCACCACCGTCGGCATCGAGCCTGGCCTCCAGGAGATCCAGGGCAACATCCAGGTAGGCGACCAGCAGCCGGTCTTCCTCTTGTTCACGGCGCATCCGAAGACCGACCCCGGGAATGACGGGCATGCCACCGCCCATCGAGATGACCTGATCCTCGCTGGAAAGCACTGAATCCGCCGTCGCGGCTTCGGCATCCCGCCAGGCAGCTTCACCGTGCACCCGCCAGATGTCGGTCACGGTCGATTCATGGAATCCCGCCGAGACGAGTTCATCCGTGTCGACCAGGGGGAACTCCAGCGCCGCGGCGAGGAGTCGCCCGATGGTGCTCTTGCCGCTGGCTCGCAGACCCACGAGGGCGATGTTGACCATCAGGAACGCACGCTGGAAGGCGAGCGACGGCGGCCCACGATGTGGATCTCGATCTGTTCGACCTCGACACCCATCTCGTCCTCGATGGTGCGGAGAATCCCGGGGTCGACCGAATCGATCATTCGCTGGGAAACGCCCGAGGGAACATCGAGCACCTCCCCGGTGTCCTCCAGGTGCATGTGCAGGTGGTTCGACGTGGTGGCGTCGTATCGATCGGCGCGACCCTGGACCGACATTCGACGGATCAGGCCCTGGCGGCAGAAGAGATCGAGCGTGCTGTAGATCGTGGCCTGGCTGAGTGAGCACCCATCCTCCACGACCAGGGCGAGCACTTCCTCGGCTGTGGGATGGCTTCGGGTTTCCAACAGGGCGAGGTACACCGCCTCACGACGCTTCGTGGGACGAACGCCGTGCTGCTTGAAACGCTGGATGACATCGCAGGAATGCACGTGCCTATCATCCTATAGGGTGAGATTCAGGAAGGCGAGAACTGATCTGACCGATAAGGGCATGGCCACGTTTCGCCCCTTCCCAACGCATCCTTTCGGCCGCTGCACCCCATGACCATCTACGAAGCACTCATCCTCGGCCTCGTCGAAGGCATCACCGAGTACCTGCCGGTGAGTTCGACTGGGCACCTCGTACTGACCCAGTGGCTGCTGGGTCTGGACCAGCCCCCGGAAATCAAGAGAGCGGTCGACACGCTCCTGATCGTGATCCAGGGAGGCGGCATCCTGGCCGTGCTCGGCCTCTATGCAACACGCGTCCGCCAGATGCTGCGAGGGCTGGCCGGATCGGATGCGGCAGGAAGGCACCTGCTGATCGCCCTGCTGATCGCATTCCTGCCCGCGGCCATCTTCGGGATCCTGCTGGACTCCATGATCGAGTCCGCCCTCATGCACCCGTTGCCGGTGATCATCGCCCTGGCCGTCGGGGGGATCCTCATGATCATCGTGGGACGCGGACCCAGGCGAAAGAGCGACGCGGACGGCCCCGATGATGTCACGGAACTGTCCCTTCGAGCCGCCCTGTTGATCGGGTTGATCCAGTGCCTGGCCATGATCCCCGGCACGAGCCGCTCGATGGTCACGATCGTCGGTGGCATGCTCTGCGGACTACGACCGGTGCAGGCGGCGGAGTTCAGTTTCCTGCTGGGGCTCCCCACCCTCGGGGGAGCCTGCGTCTACAAGTTGGTGACCAACCTCTCCGGCGAAGGACCGAACCTCTTTGAAACGCTCGGCGTGCTTCCCATCGTCATCGGATTCATCACCGCGACGTTGGCGGCGGCACTGGCCATCGCGTGGCTGGTCTCCTACCTCAACCGGCACGGCCTCGCCATCTTCGGCTGGTATCGCATCGTCCTTGCGATCGTGATGTTCGTGCTGATCCTGAACTGACTCAGGACTCGTCGCGGCGATCCAGCAGGGCGGCATCCGCCTCCACCCGCGAGGCGGCGCTCCCGACGACCGCATAACCACCGTCGGAGGCCAGGGCGAGGATCACCCATCCCTGCTCGGGGTCGCGAGCCGCGGTGAAGACTCCCTTGGAACTCGCGATGAATCCTGAGGCTTCGAGCCACCCGTCGCGATGCACCGTGGAGGCCTGGGCGGTGACGCAGGACAGGATCCAGGTCAACGAGGGCTCGGAATACGACGAGATTCTCGCATCCCATGACCATGTCTGCGCGTCGGCCGTGATCGACATGGCCTGCGCCGTCACCGGCCGTGGCCAGAGCGTTCCCCCCAGCGCCCAGGCGAGCAGAATCGCCATGACGAAGAAGATCGTCAGTCGAATCAGGAGGCTCCGGACACCAAGTGCAAGTTGTCCCATGGTTCAACAGGCTAGCGAATCGCTCAGCCCTCTCCAAGTTCCGACAGCAGTTTCTCCTCGTCCCAGATCTCGACACCGAGTTGCCGGGCCTTCTCCAGCTTCGAACCCGCCTTGGCACCTGCCACCAGGACGCTGGTCTTGCGTGACACCGAGGAACTCACCGTCGCCCCGAGTGACTCCAGTCGACGAGCCAACTCGGTGCGGCTTCCATGCTCCATCGTGCCCGTAAGCACCATGGTCCTGCCCGCGAAGCGGCCCTTGGAGTCCTCCTGTCCGTACAGGTCACTGGTCCATCGAACCCCGGCCAGGCGAAGTCGTTCCAGCAGCTCCGTCCCCCGTGCCGAATGCAGCGTCTCGTGCAGGATGCCCGCCGTGATCTCCCCGAAATCCGGCAACGACTGGAGGGACTCGCAATCGGCTTCCAGCAGGGAATCGATGTCCGGGTAGGCCTTGGCCAGGGTCCGGGCCGCGGCCTGGCCAACCTGGCGGATTCCGATGGAGGCCAGCAACCGGGCCATGCCACGATCACGTGAATCATCGATGGCCGACACCAGGGAGGTCGCCGACTTCTCGGCCAGGCCTTCAAGGTCCGCCAGGTGTTCGACGGTCAGTCCATACAGGTCCGCCAGATGCCGAACGAGTTTCCGTTCCACGAGTTGGTCAACGATCTTTTCCCCGAGCCCGTCGATGTCCATCTGGCCGCGACCGGCAAACCATGCGATCCGCTCTCGCAACTGGGCCGGGCACTCCGGGTTCATGCAGTAGAGCTTGGGCCCCTCCTGCTGGACCGTTTCACCGCAGGCCGGGCAGGAGGCCGGCGGCTCGATCGGCAGTGACGAGTCCGGCCGCGCCTCGAGTCGAACCTCGACGACCTGCGGGATGATTTCACCGGCCTTCTCCACCACTACCGTGTCACCGATGCGGATGTCCTTGCGCCGGATCTCTTCGATGTTGTGCAGCGTGGCATGCCGGACCGTCGTACCAGCCAGTTCCACCGGCTGCATCGTCGCCCGCGGGGTCAGGGTTCCTCCCTTGCCGACCTGCCAGGCAACGTCTTCCAGCACCGTCTCCCCCTGGTCGGCGGGATACTTGAAGGCAACGCACCATCGGGGCGCCTTGCTCGTGGACCCGAGCTGCTCCTGCAGGGCGAAGTCATCGACGCGAACGACCATTCCATCGACGCCGTAGCCCAGTTGAGCCCGCTGGGACTGGAACGACGCAAGGAGGGCACGCATGGCATCGAGGGTCTCGACGGTGCGGGCGTGCGGGGACACCGGCACGCCGCGTGATCGAATCGCTTCGAGGAACTCGCTGTAGGTCGCGGACTCGAGCCCCTCCACCACCCCGCGGCCGTGGGCGCTGAAGCGAAGTCGACGCGATGCCACCACCGCCGGGTCGAGGCTCTTGAGCGTTCCCGCGGTGACGTTCCGCGCGTTGGCGAAGAGCGGCTCATCACGGCTCGCACGCTGCGTGTTGATCGACTCGAAGACGTCGTTGGTCATGAAGATCTCGCCCCGGATCTCGAGCACGGCCGGCATCGGTTCATCACCGGCAAGAAGCAACGGGATGGCCCGGATCGCCCGCGCCTGCGCCGTCACGTCGTCTCCACGCCGCCCATCTCCGCGCGTCACGGCCTGCACGAGCCGACCGGATTCGTAGCGGAGACTGATGGCCACTCCATCGATCTTGGGATCGCAGCAGCACACCGGGTCGGAATCCGACTCGCCGAGCCCGAGCCCCTTGCGGACCCGGGCGACCCACGCCGCGATGTCGTCGGGGTCATAGGAATTGTCCACGGACTGCATGGGAAGCGCATGCTCGACGGAGACGAATCCATCCACCGGCTGCCCGCCGACGCGACTGGTCGGGGACTCGTCACTCGCGAACTCGGGGTGCGCCGCCTCCAGGTCGGACAGTTCCTCCAACCGCCTGTCGTAGTCCCGATCGGACATGACCGGGTCCGCATCCACGTAGTAGGCTCGATTCGCCTCATCGAGCATGCTGCGGAGGGACTCGATCCGTGCCCCGGGGTCATCACTGCGCTTCGTAGGTGGCATCTACCCTCCATGGTACTCTCCGGCACGGGATACCCCCATCCTTGGAGGCCACCCCCGCCCACTGCCGATATCCAAAGACCATTGAATCCATCGATGCCATGGAGGGCCGATGTACACCAGACGATTCACCCATGCCCTGTCGGCCGCCATCGCCCTGGTGGCCTGCATCGCCACCAGCGAGGCGTCCCTGCAGGGGGATGCCGAGCAGGCTGTCCTGGCCTCGGGCCTGGAACGCGAAGATGTCAGCATCTGCGTCATCGACGCCGAAACGGGCCGCCGTCTCGTGGACATCAATGCGCAGGCCCCCCGCATCCCCGCCAGCAACATGAAGCTCCTCACCAGTGGTGCCGCCGCCCGGCTCCTGGGATCCGACTTCAACTACCGAACCCGGATGGTCCTCGACGGCCGCCGGCTGGTCGTCGTCGGCGACGGCGACCCCGCCTTCGGCGACCCGGTGCTCCTGGACAGGATGGTCGATGCCAACGGCCAACCCCTGGACATCGAATCGTTCATCGCACTCTGGGCCGATGCGGTCGCTGCCCAGGGCATGACCGAGCTCGATGAGCTGATCATCGACGACCGGGTCTTCGATCGCGACTACACCCACACCTCCTGGCCACGGGAACAACTGATCAAGTGGTACTGCGCCGGGGTGTCCGGCCTGATCTTCCATCGGAACGTCATCCACTTCTACCCCCGCCCCGCCCCATCCGGATCCACCCGCGCGGATGTCAGTCGATCCCGTCCCTCGATCGACTTCCTGGAGATCCGCAACAACGTCAAGAGCATGTCCGGCAAGCGTACGACCGACCTCATCGACATCCAACGCGGAGCTGGAACAAACACGTTCACCATGCACGGCAACATCACCCGACCGATCGTCGCTCCCGTCGAGGTCACCGTGCACGACATGCCGACCATCTTCGGACAGGTTCTCGCCCGACGGCTCGCCGACCGTGGAGTGGACGTCAAGCAGGTCCGACTGGCCACCGCCTCGGATCCGACGTTCGAAGGTCGCACGGTCGGCCCGGTCGTGGTCACCCCACTCGCACAGGTCCTCGAGCGGTGCAACGTCGACAGTCACAACCTCTACGCCGAAGCCCTGCTCAAGAAACTCGGCGCAACCTACACCCGTTCCTCCGGCAGCTGGGACAACGGTGCCACGGTGATCCGCCATGCCGTCCAGGAACACCTGGCCCGTCCCGATCCGAAACTGACCGTCGCCGATGGCTCCGGCATGAGCCGGCAGAACCAGGTCAGCGCCGCCACCATCGCCCAGTGGCTGGCCAGCATGGATCCGGATGATCCCTCCGACCTGATGTTCATCGAGTCCCTGCCCGAACCGGGCGAGGGAACGCTCGGCAAACGATTCCGCACCCGTGGTCGGAACATGCCCCATGCGAGGATCCTCGCCAAGTCCGGGTACCTCAAGCGCAGTAGCACGCTCAGTGGCTACGTACTCGACGACCACGGCCGCCGGCTCTGCTTCAGCATTCTCGTCAACACCCCGACCGACCAGCCTCGCAATGCCAAGGTGATGCATGAGCGTGTCGTACTGGAACTCGTCGACCGGCTTGAGCAGGCTCGCGTCACGTCCGCCCGCCCCTGATCGATTCCTCGGGCTTGGCGAGCAGTTCGTCGATTGCCTTGCGCAATTCCTCGATTGATCCTGAACGGAACCCGCGGAACCGGGCAGCGATCCTTCCCTGCCTGTCGATCAGGACCGTGACCGGGATCGCATCGATCCCCCAGGCCTTGGCCGCCGCACCGCTGCGATCAAGGAGCACCGTGAGATCGAGTTTCCGGGAGTCCATGAAACGTCGGACTCGTTCCGTCAACGTCCCGGGATCGCCTCGTTCCATGACGTTGATCGCAAGAAACTCGACCTCCGCCTGCTCCCGCTCGTACTCGTCGGCAAGTTCCTGCACGGCCGGAAGCGCTCGGCGGCAGGGACCGCACCAGGTGGCCCAGAAATCGAGTACCACCACCCGACCGGCCATCTCCGAAAGCCGCACCTGCGCACCATCCAGTGATTCAAGGTCCAGGATCGGGGCGGTCCCGGTGTGGCCCGCCTCCTCGTCCCCACCTCCCAGCGAAGGTCGCAGGGCAGCGACATCATCGAGTCGGTGCCGGCCTCGACGAATGAACCTGGCGGCAGCCTCCCCCTCCTCTGCATCCAGTGCATCCCAGGCATAGGTCCAGGTGGATCGGATCGTGACCCCCTCGGGCACGTTGGGTGGACCTCGATGATCAAGGACGGCTTCGATGAGGCGGCCAGTCTCGACCTCCTGCACCAGCTCCAGTCGCGACGTCGAGGACTCGAGCAGGACCTGGCGCCGGCCCGCAACGGCGGCGGGAATCGAGACGGGAACCAGCGGGCCTTCCGTGGAACGTTCGTCAAGATCTCCCGGCACCCGCTCTGGATTGGAGGTGCTGAGCACAAGGGACAACAGGGGATCCGGCAGGCTCCTGAACACCTCGCGCAGCAGGCGAATGGGCCGGCTGGTCCGCTCAAGCCGGACGTACCCGTCGTCCATGTCGTTGTGCTCGACGTAGACCGCCTCGTCCACGATGGTCACCCGGTACCCCTTCAGTCGAAGGACGGCACGGGGACCCTTGGTCCCGTCGGAGGCGAATACGTAGATCGATTCCAGCGGCCGGGACGACTGCACCCTGCCATCGGACGACGCCTCGAGCACCTGCGTGGATTCCACCCGGCTTGGCCCGACATCACGCAGCGCCACGACCATGTCGCGGAACACCGCCGCCGGTGCCTGTTGCGAATCGGCGATGGACCCGGCGCACAGGACACAGCACGCCAGGGCGACGGACCACGCCCACGCCATGCGAACCTCCGTCAACTCGCGTCCCGGAGTTTCTCGACTTCGGCCTTGAGTTCATCGAAGATGCCCGGCGAGAATCCCCGGTGCGTCTTGACGATCTTGCCGTCCTTGCCGATGACCACCGTCACGGGGATTCCGCTGATGCCGTAGGCACGCGTCACCGCGTCGTTCATCGAGATGAGGGTCGGCATGGTGTACTTGTTCTTGGCCCAGAAGTCGCCCACCATTTCGGTGACCGCCTCGAAGGAATCGCCACGCTCCCACACGTTGACGGCGTAGACCACGACGTCATCGGTGTTCGTCCCCGCCCAGTCGGCGAACTTCTGCACCATCGGAAGACCCTTGCGGCAGGGGCCGCACCACGTGGCCCAGAAGTCGAGTATGACGATCTTGCCCCGGAGCTTGGACAGGGTCACCTCTTCTCCGGCGTACTGGGGCAGCGTGAAATCAGGAGCCAGTTGACCGTCCGCCTGCGGCTTGGGCTCGGCCGGGAAGAGGGCTTCGAGGGTGTCCACCGCCTTGCGGTCCTTGGGGTCGAAGGTGATGGGCTTGGGAAGCGTGTCGTAGGCCTTGGGCAGCATCTTCATGGTGATCTGGGCCGACATGTTCTCGGGACCCGAGCCATCGGAAACCTGGGCCTCGGCCCCGGTGATGAAGTGCGTCGCGGCGTCGACGTAGATCTTCATTTCGCCGTTGGGGCCCGACACCTCGAGCACCTGCGAGTCGGCCCCCGCAGGATCCTTGCCCTCGGAGACCGAGGTCACCTTCGGATTCTGCATGAGCCCGAAGGTCATGCTCTGGATCCAGCCCTCATCCTTGCCGCTGCGAAGCATGTAGTCGTAGGGAATGATCTCGCTGCCACCGAAGATGTCGACGATCGTGGACTCGAACCCCGAACCGATGGGACGCTTGAGATAGGCCGAATCCTCGCCCGTGATCTCGGCGTAGAGGTAGCCGTCGAGCACCGTCAGCACCAGGTTGGGAAGCCGCAGCTCCATGGCACCGTTGGCACCGTAGATCGAGCTGAACTGCTCCTCCATCTTCTCCCCCGAGAACGAGATGGTCATGCTGGCGATGTTGGTGAACGCCTTGGGTGTTTCGTAGGCCTTCATGACCTGCTTCATCAGGGCGTCGACCTGCTCCTGGTCGGCGGAGGTTGCCAGGGCTGGCGCAGCCCCCGCGGCCAGGCACAGGCCCAGCGTGAGTGTCGTCGTCTTCCAGAAGCGAGTCATCGTGATCTCCGAAATAGAGGTCAGTTGGGCGAAAGGCCCGCGGGCCCCGAGGTCGATTCGTCGGACAGCAGGGACCCTGGTTTGAGGATAGCACACCGCTCTTGAACCGGGCCGAATCGCTCGATTTCAGCGGCCAGGAGCTCCTTGACGTTGCCCCCCAGGACAGGGTGCGCCAGATCCGGATCCAATTCCACCAATGGCAGCAGGACAAAGGCCCGATCCTGAAGCCGTGGGTGCGGGACGCGGACACCCGGGTCATCAATCACCGTGGAACCCATCAACAGGACATCGAGATCGAGAATCCTCGGCTGGGGCTCGTCGGCATCGAGGTCCCGCTCGCGGCCCATTGACTGCTCGACCTCCAGGCAGAAGGCGACCAGGGCTGCCGGTTCCAACTCCGTCTCCAGTTCCGCCACGGCGTTGAGGTAGCTGCGATGCCCGCGCACCCCCACCGGCCTGGTTTCGATGATGGTGCTCACGCGACACACTGAAGCGTGCTCGCCGGCATCGAGTCGATCCAGCCCACCGAGAATGTTGGCCAGCCGATCACCGACGTTGCTCCCCAGGCCGATGTACACGCGACTCACCGGGTGCACTCCCACGCCAGTGGCTCCGTGGCATCGAGCAATCGCATCCGGAGACACTGCAGCGACGTGAAGACGCTCCGGTGGCGGACCGTGCCGCGGCTGCCGGAAAACCGGAAGTGACGGGCTTCCGCAGATGTACTGGAGGCGATGCCGAACCAGACCGTTCCCACCGGCTTGGCATCCGACCCCCCGTCCGGACCGGCCAGTCCTGTCACTGACAGGCCCCAATCACTGCCGGTGGTCTCGCGGATCCCGATGGCCATGTCGCGGGCAACCTCCTCGGAGACGGCCCCGGGTCCACCGGGTTCGAACCGTTCCGGGGGTACGGCCAGCCACGCCTGCTTCAGGGGGTTGGAGTAG
>Ga0315336_1004859_pt1 | contig 15356 bp, 9 predicted proteins | sample ASW5metaG_FD_204512 | JGI IMG/M metagenome (GOLD analysis project Ga0315336, IMG submission 204512) | Ammonia-oxidizing marine archaeal communities from Monterey Bay, California, United States - ASW #5 | ecosystem: Environmental > Aquatic > Marine > Intertidal zone | place: USA: California...
CCACCCCAACCGCATTTCCCATAAGAAAACTCCCTGCGGGTCGAAGGGCCTACCTGCTCTCCTAAGCCAAATCAGGCATCCTGGATACTGAAAATTTCAGAATCTTCTTTTGACTCAAACACAAGCTCATCACCAGCCAGCTTGACCAATATCATCCCGGCATCCTGGAACTTCCCGTGAAGGACTTCCTCGCTGAGGGTGTCCTCGATATGGCGTTGGATGACTCGGCGAAGGGGACGCGCCCCGTAGGCGGGGTCGTATCCCTCCTTCCCAATCCACTCACGGGCCTCTTCGGTCAATTCAAGCCGCAAACCCTTCTCGGACAATGTCTCATTAACCTTCGCAATCTCGATATCCACTATTTGGAAAATGTTCTCGTTACTGAGCGGACTAAAGATTACCACATCGTCAAGGCGGTTAAGGAATTCAGGATTAAAAGTCTTCTTAAGCTCGTCGCGAATATCATCCTTGACCCGATCGTAGATCCGTCCGGGGTCCTCTTTCTGAAAACCAAGAGTAGTCCCCTTTTCGATTGAACGGGCGGCCAAGTTCGAAGTCATGATAATAATTGTGTTCTTAAAATCGATGAGCCTCCCGTAGCTATCCGTTAGCACACCATCGTCCATTACCTGCAACAGGACATGATAAACATCCGGATGCGCCTTTTCGATCTCATCTAGAAGAATCACGCTGTAGGGCTTGCGACGGACCCGCTCAGTGAGCTGGCCGCCCTCTTCGTATCCCACATATCCCGGGGGCGCACCCGTTAGGCGTGAGACATTGAAGCGCTCTATGTACTCACTCATATCGATACGGACAAGCGAAGCCGCGTCGCCAAACATGAACTCGGCGAGTACCCGCGCCATTTCGGTCTTCCCCACCCCGGTCGGTCCAAGGAACAAAAAGCTGCCGATTGGGCGCTTGGGGTTTTTTAGCCCCGCCCGCGAGCGGCGAACAGCCTTTGTGAGCAGGCGCGTGGCCTCCTCTTGGCCAATGATCCGGCCGTTGAGGTCTTCTTCCATCCGTAACAGGCGCTCATTCTCCACCTCGCCTATGCGCTGGAGAGGGATTCCAGTCATGCGACTGACGACATAGGAGACATCCTCTTCGGTAACGATTGCCTCTTCGTCAGACTGGTCCGTCTCCCACTCGGTCTTGAGCTCTTCAAGGCGACCCCGAGCTTGCTCTTCCTGGTCGCGAAGCTCAACCGCCTTTTCAAAGTCCTGATTTTCGATGCTATCCTTCTTGAGACGGACGGTATCCTCAATATTGCGCTGAAGCTCCCGGATTGAAGTCGGGAAGGTTTCCTTCTCAAGCCGAACCTTGCTACACGCCTCGTCGATCACATCGATAGCCTTATCTGGCAAATAGCGGTCCGAAACATACTGGTTCGATAACTTCACGGCAGATACAATCGCATCGTCGACGATGCGAGCTTTGTGGTGTTTCTCGTACTTTTCCTTGAGACCGCGGAGAATGCTCACAGCGTCGTCCGTCGAAGGCGGGTCTACCATTATGGTCTGGAACCGCCGTTCGAGAGCACCGTTCTTTTCGATGTATTTGCGGTATTCGTCCAGAGTGGTCGCGCCAATGCACTGGACTTCGCCCCGACTGAGGGCAGGCTTGAGCATGTTTGAGGCGTCGATTGAACCCTCTGCAGCTCCAGCACCAACCAGCGTATGTAGTTCATCAATAAATATGATCACTTCTTGGCTCTGGGTGATTTCCTTCATTATAGCCTTAAGCCGGGCTTCGAACTGACCACGGTATTTCGTCCCGGCGACAAGAGCACCCAGATCGAGAGCCACCACCCGCTTGTTGTAGAGAATCTGCGGAATTTCTTTCGTGACAATGAGCTGAGATAGACCTTCAACTATAGCAGTTTTTCCCACACCCGGCTCGCCGATGAGAACCGGGTTGTTCTTCGTTCGGCGCGCAAGAATTTGAATGACACGTTCGATCTCGTCAGACCGACCAATAACTGGGTCAAGCCTGCCCTCCTCAGCCAGCACGGTTAAGTCGCGTCCGAACTCATCGAGGGCTGGAGTTTTGCTCTTATCACGTGAGCGCGTCGCAACCGGCTCGCGGAGAAGGTTGATGGTCTGCTCGCGAGTCTGCTGGAGCTTTACGCCAAAGCTACCCAGAATTTTGGCCGCCAAGCCGTCCTTCTCACGAACAATGCCAAGAAGGAGATGCTCGGTCCCAATATAATTATGGCCCATAAGGCGGGCTTCCTCAACAGCATACTCAAGCACCTTCTTTGCTTTCGGGGTAAAAGGAATATCTCCCTCAACTGGCCCGCTCGTGCTCTTAGGTAAATTTCTTTCCAACTCAAGGCGCAATTGCTTTGGATCCACGCCTAACTTTTGAAGAACCGCAATTGCTATTCCACCGCCATCTTTTAATACGCCCAGAAGAATATGCTCAGTTCCTAAATATTCATGCTGATAATTATCCGCTTCCTCTCTAGCGAGGATGATGACTTTGCGGGCGCGCTCTGTGAAACGCTTAAACATACGACCCTCCTAACAGAAACTTAAAACTTGGGATCGATTCGACCGTCCACCATGTTGGCACGACGATCCATTCGTTCTGCGATGGCTGCGTTATGGGTCGCCACTAAGAACGTCACGCCATCCAATCGATTGATCTCCCTTAGTAAATCAAAAATTAAACATGCCGCCTCAGAATCAAGGTTACCCGTCGGCTCATCAGCCAGGACCAGTTCCGGCCGGTTCACCAAGGCTCTTGCAATAGCTACTCTTTGCTGCTCACCACCCGACAATTCCGAAGGGCGGTGCTCCATCCGGTCCTTTAACCCCACCCTGCCAAGCAAAGCCTTGGCTCTTCCCCAGACCTCGCGCCGTGCTTCTCCTCCCAGCAACCCAGGCATTATAACATTTTCCATAGCAGAAAACTCTGGTAGGAGATAATGAAATTGAAAAACAAAACCAACGGAACGGTTGCGAAATTGGGCGAGTCCAGCATCTGACCGTTTAAACAAGCTCTCTTTCTTATAAATTACCTCTCCCAAAGTGGGCCGGTCCAGAGCCCCAAATATATGAAGTAGGGTACTTTTCCCGGCCCCAGAGGCACCCATTACCGCAACCATTTCCCCCGAATGTAGTTCGAGGTCCAGCCCCCGGAGCACCCGGACTTCCCCGCCACCCAGGACATAGTTTTTTTTCAAACCACGTGCAGACATGACAATATCATTATTATCAATGACATGCACAGATTCACTCATTTTTTTTCGCGACCTAGCCTATCCATACCTAAGGATATCTACTGGAACGGTTCGGGAGGCCCTCCAGGCAGGGTAAACAGTCGCTATCAGACTGATTATAAAGGCCCCCAAAGCAATTAATGCCACGTCCGATACAGCCATAAATACAGGTAGACGCTCAATTTGGTAAATACTGGCAGGGAGGATATCCAGACCAAGATATTTTTCCAAAAAATCCTCCACATGATGAAGATTCCACCCCAAAACGAGACCGCCTAGCGTTCCTAGGACGGATCCGGCAAGGCCCATCGCTGCCCCTTGAATGAAAAATATTCGAAGAATGGCCCACCAGGTAGCCCCCATGGATTTTAAAATTGCAATTTCGCGCCCTTTTTCCATCACCACCATCACGAGCGAACCGATAATGTTAAAGGCCGCAATGATGATAAGGAGAAAAAGAATGATAGTCATTGTCGTTTTTTCCGTTTTGAGGGCGGAAAAAAGGTTATGGTTCATAACCTGCCAAGAACGAATTGAGTAAGGAAATGGCAAGACCTCTTGGAGACTGCGAGCCACCAGTTCAGCCCTAAAAATGTCTTCGACCTTCAGATGCACCCCCGTCACTCCTTTCCCCAGCCCGAAAAACCTTTGGGCCTGGCCTATTTCGATGAATACTAGGCTCGAATCGTATTGATAAAAACCACTCTGGAAGGTGCCGACAACATTGAAGGATTTCGATCTCGGTAGCATCCCCATCGGCGTGATCGCAGGGAGGGGACTGATTAGCATCACACTCTTCCCAGGCCGCACCCCGAGTGAGGACGCCAGCACGGACCCGAGAACCACGCCCGGTAGGGGGCCATCCTGCTCCACCAGCCGGGAAAGCGTGCCAGTTAGCATATTTTTCCTGATGTCGGTGACATCAATTTCCTGGGACGGCTTGACACCCCTCACCACGGCTCCAGTGACATTTCCGTTGGCCGAGACCATTGCCTGCCCAAACACGAAGGGCGATGCTGCAACGACTCCGGGAACTTTTTTGGCCGCGGTGAGGGCCTTATTCCAATTGAGCATCGCTGAAGCCCCCGCCTCGGTCACGAGGACATGGCTCTGGGTACCGAGAATTTTCGCCCGGAGCTCCCTCTCGAAGCCTGCCATCACCCCCACCACATCGATAAGGGCGGTAACACCGAGGGCAATGCCCAGGACGGAGAGTACGGTCCTGAGGGAAACTCTGAACCAGACAACGAGGGTAATGGGCCCGAACACGATGGGAATGGCATTAAGTGAGCTGACAATCGTAGCAGCACCTAGGAGGAACCCCACTAGAGAGAAAGGGCCACCTTGCGAACCTCCCCGCCAGGCGGAATACGCAGCTACCATCAAAATGGGAACCAGCACAAAAAACGAAACGCTCCCATACCCCCTGAACCAGATGATAGAAGCTCCGGAAATGATACTGAAGCAGAGAACGGCAAGAAGGGTTTTTAGCGAAACGAGGGGAATCCTTCGGCGCGAACGCAGATGCCGCATTCCGATGGAGAATTCAGCTGAAAAACTCACTTACTAGTCCTGCACACTTCTAAGAAGCGGAAAGAAAATGACGTCCCGAATTGACTGAGAGTCCGTCAAGAGCATGATAAGGCGGTCGATGCCAACCCCTTCTCCCGCCGTGGGCGGAAGCCCATATTTCAAAGCTTGGAGATAGTCCCAGTCCACGGCGTGTGCTTCTTCGTCTCCGGCTTCACGCGCCGCCTCCTGGGCCTCGAATCGGGCACGCTGGTCGTCGGGGTCGTTCAATTCCGTATAGGCGTTGGCGATCTCACGTCCAGCAATAATGAGCTCGAAGCGCTCGACGGTTTCGGGGTCGTTGTCCAGACATTTGGACAAGGGCGAGAGCGCACGCGGAAAATCGTAAATAAACGTGGGCTGGCGAAGCTTGGGCTCCACCGTCTCCTCGAAGAGATATTTAAGGAGATGAACGCGGTCTAAGTCGTCTGGGATAGAATGTCCCGTCTTGGTGGCGAGGGACCAGGCAAATTTTCGGGCGGCCTCCTTGCTTTCGAGCACCCCAGCCGGGCAGCCTCCGATTTCAATAATGGCGTCGGACCATTTGTGCCGCACCCAGGGGGCGACAAAGGAGATTTCTTCGTCGCCGTAGGTCACCGTCTTATTCCCGACAACCTCCTCAACGATAGCGCCAACCATCTCCTCAGTGAGGTCCATCAGGTCGTTGTAGTCGGCATAGGCCATGTAGAATTCGAGCATAGTAAACTCGGGGTTGTGCAGTGTCGAGATGCCCTCGTTCCGGAAGCTCCGGTTGATTTCGTAGAGGCGGTCGATGCCGCCGACGACGAGGCGCTTCAAGTAGAGCTCGGGAGCCACCCTGAGATAAAGATCCATATCAAGCGCGTTATGATGGGTAACGAAGGGCCGCGCCGCCGCGCCGCCGGCTATAGACTGCATCATCGGGGTCTCCACTTCGAGAAAACCGCGATCGTCCAAATATCGGCGAATGAACTGAATCATCCGTGAGCGCTTCCGGAAAATTTCGGCCACCTCAGGGTTGGCTATAAGGTCCAAATATCGCTGACGGTAGCGGATCTCCACATTCTGGAGGCCGTGCCATTTCTCGGGAAGAGGGTGCAGGTTCTTCGTCAGAAGGCGAATTTCTCGCACCCAGACAGAGAGCTCGCCCGTGCGAGTACGGAAGATGCCCCCAGCGCAGCCCACGATATCGCCGATATCGAGCTCCTTAGCGGCAGCGAAGGCCTCCTCGCCCAACTCGTTCATCCGGATGAAGAGCTGGAGCCGCCCGGTCCCGTCCCGAAGGTCCATGAAGATGACTTTTCCCTGGAGCCGCTTGGCCACGATGCGGCCGGCGAGGACATAGCGCCCCGCCTTGGTCTCTTCGTATTCTACTTCGGTGAGGCCGTCGCACTCGGAGACGATGTCCCCGACACGGTGGGTGACTGGAAAGCGGTTTGGGTAGGGGTCCCCCCCCGCCTCGCGGATCGCCTCGAGCTTGCGTCGACGCAGTTCGAGCAACTCGCCTGAGTCCTCCCCGGCAGCCGAATCCTTTCGGGTTTCCTGGGGGGATGGTTCGCTCATGGGCACTCGGCTTCCTCCTACATGCGTGGCGCGGGCGGCACTTTCGCCTAGCTACGAAGCCGGGCCCCGGCCCGGCTTTCGATGAGAGTCAAGAGATAGGCATCGACAAACGCATCGATATTCCCGCCTAGGACGGCATCGACATTCGATGTTTCCAGGTCCGTCCTGTGGTCTTTCACCATCCGGTAGGGATGGAGGATGTAAGAACGAATCTGGCTCCCGAAGCTGCTCGACATTTTACTCGAATGGATCTTCTCTTTTTCCTCCTCGCGCTTTTGCATCTCGCGCTTATAAAGCTGAGTCCGGAGAAGCTTAAGAGCCATCGCCCGGTTCTTATGCTGGCTGCGCTCGTTTTGGCAGGTTACGACGATGCCCGTCGGTTCGTGGGTAATGCGCACTGCCGAGTCGGTCGTGTTTACGTGCTGGCCGCCAGCGCCAGAACTTCGATAAACGTCAATCCGCAGGTCAGTCTCATCGATGTCGATTTCCACTTCATCAGAGACTTCGGCCGCCACGTCCACCGAAGCAAACGAAGTGTGGCGCCTCGCATTGGCGTCGAAAGGCGAAATACGCACCAGACGGTGGACCCCCTTCTCCGCGCGGAGATAGCCGTAGGCGTAATCGCCCGAGATAATCATGGTGGCGCTCTTGATTCCTGCCTCCTCGCCGGGCAGGACCGAAACGAGCCGGGTCGTACAGCTATGCGCCTCCGCCCAGCGCGAGTACATGCGGAGCAAAATTTCAGCCCAGTCCTGGCTCTCCACCCCCCCGGCGCCCGCGTTCACCGAGAGCACCGCGTTGCCAGCGTCTTCTTCAGAATCCATGACGAGGCGGAATTCCAGGCGCTCACGCTCTTTCTCGATAGTCTCGAGGGTGGCAGCGGCCTCGGTTAGGAGATCAGGATCGGGCTCTCCTTCTTCCATCCCAATAAGCTGAATAAACTCGGCTTGATCTGTCAGTTTTTTCTGGAGATCGGCCCAAGCGTCGATGGTCCGCTGGTAAGAGGCCCGCCGCTTCAGGGTTTTTTGGGCGGCATCAACATCGGTCCAGAATCCGGCCCCGGAGGCGAGCTCGTCCAAGCGGGCGCACTCGGACTCAAGTCGATCGAGGTCAAAGACGACCTCGGAGCTCGCGGAGGCGCGCCTCCAGCCAGTCGCATTTTTTCAATAGCTCTTCCATGACTCCCCCAACAAGACTAAAGGCACCGCACACCGGGCCGGGCGGGCAGCGCTTATCGTATCACACCCCCGACCGGGGGCGGAGCATCGTCAACCCCACCACCGCCAATGTAATAAGAAGGCAGGTGATGGCAAACGCGTCACCTGTCCTGGCGTAGAAAGTCGGCCCTTCCTTCCGGGGAGAAATTTCACCCGCCATCCGCCACTTCTCAAAAAGAGGGCTCCGCATCCGGATAGCCCCAGTCGCATCGACAATCGCGCTGATCCCGGTATTGGCGGAGCGCACAATTGGCACTCGGAACTCCACGGCCCGCATTGCTGCCATAGAGAGATGCTGCTCGGAGGCAGGCGTGTGTCCAAACCAGGCATCGTTCGTAATGTTGACAAGAAACCGGGCATTCTTCATCCGGCGGACCACCCGCGGGAATATTATCTCGAAGCAAATGAGCACCCCGAAGCGCCCACCCGGCACATCGAAAAGACGCGTCTTCCTGCCCTCGGCGAAGCGCCCAATTACGGGAACCAGCTTTTTCACGAAGAACAACAGGGAGCCGAGAGGTACGTACTCCCCGAACGGGACCAAATGAACCTTGTCGTAGCGCCCCTCATGGGCGCCATCCGGTCCGAGGAGAAAGGCCGAATTGTAGAGTTTTTGAGGCCCTTTTCCTCGCCTAGAGGACAGGGAACCGATCAAAACGTAGGACTTCGCGTGACGCGACATCTTCTCCATTCGCTTTTTCCATGCGGGCGATTCTGAATAGACGAGCGGCAGCGCCGACTCCGGCCACACGATCAGTGGGGGGACAAGCAATCCTCGCCCCTTAAATTCCTGGGCAAGTTCCTGGGTCTGCAGTTCAAGATCGCCTACGATAGCTTCTCGCCGATCCGGCACCCACTTCTGCGAGGGCAGTGTGTTGGGTTGGACGATCCCGACCGGGCGCGGCATCTTCATCTCGTCCGGAACACCGAGGATCCTGAAAATGCCATAGCCCACCACTAAACCCACCACCAGCACCCCTCCCCCAACAACACCGTAAGGGGAACGACCTGGGTAGCGGAAAAAGTGCCAGAACATGGCGTTGATCAACACGATGAAGAACGATACCGAGTACACCCCAGCCAAATCTGCTATCTGAATAACGGGCAGGACCTTGTATTGGCTGTAGCCGAGAAGCGCCCAAGGGAAACCCGAGAGAAAGTAGGCCCTTGTTATTTCGAGAGCGACCCAGATAACCGGCGCCATGAACATTCGAGCATACCTTCCTTTCGGGGCAATCCAAACTAGCAGACAACTGAATGCGCCGACATAAAGCGCGATATAGGCCGCGAGCGTGAACGCTAGGAGCCAGGCTAACAATGAGGATATCCCCCCGTAGTTGACCATGGTCTCCACCACCCACCAGATGATAATCCCGTAGCCGATCAGTCCTGACACGAAACCCAGAATCAACCCTTCTTGAGGTGTCTTCTCGTCGAGTGCCCAAAGCAGGGGGAATATCGCCAGCCAAGCCAGCGCCGCAAACGTGAAGGGCGGAAACAGCAACCCCAGGAGGAGCCCCGTGGTGATGGCGTAGCCGAGATCGCGCAGGGTCATGGGGCTGGCACCTTTTCCGGGGATGATTCACTGGGCACGGGCACTTCTGCCCCCTCGCAGCCGCCAAGGTGCTCCCGAATGGCAGAAACTATTCGGGGCGTAATCCCTTCGACGACGAGAAGCTGTGCGTCCGGGGCTTGGATCACCCCTCGCAGACTGCCGAAGACGCGGAGTAAATTCCGCCGCCGCTTCGGGCCCAGGCCCGGCACATCGTCCAGCCCACTCCGGATGTCCTCTTTCGCGCGGCGGCTCCTGTGATAGGTCACGGCGAAGCGGTGCACCTCATCACGTATCCTTTGAAGAAGGAGTTTTTCTGAGCTCTCCTCCTTCACCCGCAAAGGCCCAGAGCGTCCCGGCAAGAAAAAAACGTCCTGATCCTCAGGGTTCTCCGCCGTCCTTCCCTTCGAGATGGCGCACAGCCCGACATCGGCGACCCCGACCTCCTCAAGTGCCTCGGCAGCTGAGGAGAGCTGCCCCTTTCCGCCATCGATCAAGATTAGGCCGGGCATCTCGCCTCCTTCGTTCACGATTCTTTCCATGCGGCGCGACACGATCTCGCGCATCGCAGCAAAATCGTTCGCCCGTCCACTCACTGAGCGGACCCGATAGCGCCGGTAGCCATCCTTGATTGCGCGCCCATTTCGAAAGGTCACACTCGCGCCAACGATATGGCTACCGTGCAGATTCGAGATATCGAACGCCTCGATACGGACGGGAAGATCGTCCAGTCCGAGCGCCTGGCGTATGCCCTCCAGCGTCGCCTGGTCCTTGGTCAGTTGCACTTCCTCGCGGCCGAGCGATTCCCCGGCGTTCTCGCAGGCCATCTTGACGAGGCGGCGTTTCCCCCCCCGCCGGGGGATGAGGACCACCACCTTCCGCCCTCGCTGTCCGGATAACCACCGGGCGATTACATCGGCGTCCGGCGGGACCGCTGGCAGAAGAACTTCGGCCGGAAAGTAGGACCTCCCCATGTAGTACTGCTTGACGAACCCCGAGACGGCCTCCTCGTCGTCCACCTCGCCCTTGAGGGAAATGATAAAACCTTGATCCCCAAGTAGCCTTCCTCCTCGAACGAAAAAGAGCCGGAAATACGCCCGGTCCCCTTTCCGGTGGAGGCCCAAGATGTCCTGTTCCCCCCCGAGGACGGTCACCATCTCCTGTTTTTCGAAAATGTGTTCGATGGCCCGAATCTGATCACGCACCTTGGCCGCTTTCTCATATTCCAGCGCCTCGGAATGCACCTCCATCTCCAAGCGCAGTTTTTTCTCGAGGTTGGTGTTTTTCCCCTTGAGGAAATTAAGAGCGTCGCCCACCTTCTCAGCGTACTCCTCCTTCGCCTGAAGGCCGTCGCAGGGACCAAGACACTGGCCCATTTGAAAATAGATGCATCGCTTCGCCGTCTTGTCTTCGATGCTTCCCGTACAGGCGCGAATCTGAAAGGTTTTATGGAGGAAGCGGATCGTCCGACGTATCCGACCCGCGGCGGGAAACGGCCCCATGTACTCAGCCCCGTCCCGCGCCGGGCTCCGGACAATACACAGGCGGGGATAGTCTTCGTTCGTGGTCAGCTTCAGGTACGGAAAATGCTTATCGTCTCGAAGTAGAAGATTATGCCGGGGCTTATACTTTCTGATGTAGTTGCTTTCGAGTATGAGGGCCTCGAGCTCGTTCGAGGTGACGACGTGCTCGATGGCGGTCACCTCGCGCACCAGCTTTTCGATCCAGGGGCCGCGCCCCGTGGATTTCCCGAAATAGCTTCGCACCCGGCTCCGCAGCCGGACGGCCTTTCCGATATAGAGCACCTCGCCCGATTCGTTTTTGAAAATGTAGATGCCCGGCTTCTCGGGCAGGCGCTTGATGACCGCGCGGTCGAAGGCGGGAGGAGCGTGCTCCCCGGCACCGGCGGATTTTGCCTCAAGCGGGCTCACCGGACCCGCTCCTTGCTAAGAACACCGATCTGCTGGCGCTCGATCGACAGAATTCGGTCGCGAATATTGGCGGCACGTTCGAATTCGAGCTTCTGAGCCGCTTCGCGCATCTGGGCGCGGAGGGCTCTTAGATCGACGAGCTCGTCTTCAGTCATCTCTCCAGTGACAACAGTCTCTTCAGCGTCGCCTCCTACTACATCGACGTAATCCTGCTCCCAGCCGCTTTCGAGAAGCTCGTCCATCCGCCGGCTGATCGAGCGCGGGATGATGCCGTTCTTTTCGTTGTAGGCCAACTGGAGAGTCCGGCGGCGACTCATCTCGTCCATCGCCCGCTGCATTGAGTCCGTGACTCGTCCTGCATACATGATCACCCGCCCATCGACATGACGGGCCGCCCTGCCCGAAGTCTGGACTAGAGCAGTCGCAGAGCGTAGGAACCCTTCCTTGTCGGCGTCAAAAATTGCCACGAGCGCCACTTCGGGCAAATCGAGCCCCTCCCGGAGCAAATTGATGCCGATTAGCACGTCAAATTCGCCCGAGCGTAGGTCACGGATAATCTTTACTCTCTCAAGAGTGTCAATGTCGCTGTGCATGTATCGGACACGAACACCAAGGTCTTCGTAGTATTCGGTTAAGTCCTCAGAAAACCGCTTGGTCAGTGTAGTGACGAGAACGCGCTCGTCGAGCGACGCCGACCGGCGCACCTCGGCGAGGAGATCGTCCACCTGGTCCTGCACGGGCCGGATTTCGATCGGCGGATCCACCAGGCCCGTCGGTCGGAGAATCTGCTCGACGACAACACCTTCGCTCTTTTCCAGTTCATAGGGCGCCGGCGTTGCTGAGACATAGAGAACGCATTTTGTCTGCTCTTCGAATTCCTCGAATTTGAGCGGCCGATTGTCCAACGCCGAGGGGAGGCGAAAGCCGTAACGGACAAGGTTCTCCTTTCGCGAACGGTCGCCTTTGTACATGGCCCGGAGCTGCGGAATACTCTGGTGGCTCTCGTCGATTATGACAAGATGATCCATCGGGAAGTAGGAGAATAGCGTCGCCGGGGGCTCGCCCGGCAGGCGTGCGTCGAGGTGGCGGCTGTAGTTCTCAACGCCGTGGCAGTATCCGACCTCGCGGAGCATCTCAATGTCTTGGAGAGTTCGCTGGCGGAGCCGCTGGGCTTCAAGGTCGAACCCCCCGGCATTCATCTCGGTCAACTGGGCCCAGAGTTCTTCCTCGATGTTTTCCGCCGCACGCGCGAGGCGCTCCTCGGGGGTGATGTAGTGGCTATTTGGGTAAATTTCAACCTGCTCGACAGTGCGTAGGACAGCCCCCCGAAGGGGATCGATCTCGTTGATCTCATCAATTTCATCGCCGAAGAATTCAACACGGACAGCCTGGTCTTCCTCGTGGGCAGGGAGGATTTCCACCACGTCTCCCCGCGCGCGAAACGAGGCGCGGACAAGTTCGACATCGTTTCGACGATACTGGATCCGCACGAGCTGTGTAATCAACTCCTCGCGGTTCACCTCTTGGCCGCGTTCGAGGTGGACATGGAGGTCATAATAGTCAGCCGGCGAGCCGAGGCCGTAAATTGAGCTCACGCTGGCGACGACAATAACATCGCGCCGGGTTAAAGCAGAGCGGGTGGCCGAATGGCGGAGGCGGTCGAGCTCGTCGTTGATGGCTGCGTCTTTCTCGATGTAGGTGTCCGTCGTCGGAACGTAAGCCTCGGGCTGATAGTAGTCATAGTAGCTGACAAAATATTCAACAGCATTGTTCGGGAAAAATCTCTTAAACTCGTTGAATAGCTGGGCGGCGAGGGTTTTGTTGTGGGCGATGACTAGAGTGGGTTTTTCGAGTTGAACGATGACGTTCGCCATGGTGAAGGTCTTGCCCGAGCCGGTCACGCCGAGGAGGACCTGGTGACGCTCGCCACCCTTGAAGCCCTGGACGAGCGCATTAATGGCCTCAGGCTGATCGCCCGTGGGTTGGAAATCGGAAATCAGCTGGAACTCGCCCATCGGCGCGAAAACCTATCTCTGAAGGGGCGGATACAGCCCATACAGGGCAATCTATCGAATCGAAGCGAGATAATAAAGGCACGAACTCAGGAGGCTGAAAAGGGATCCAGGTATTTCCCCCATCGAATGTGAGGCAGGGCCGTCAAGCGCGGGTTCATCCACTCAAAGGGGTAGTAGCGGGGCTTACGCGCAGGGCGGCGAAGGTGCAGGCCGACCTCCCCGGGCAGGCAGTTTCCTTTCCTGGCGTTGCACCTGCGGCAGCAACAGACGACGTTCTCCCAGGTCGTCCGGCCTCCTTTGGAGAGGGGAAGAATATGATCGAGCGTCAGGTGATCTCCCGAGCCGCAGTACTGGCAGGCATGCTCGTCACGGCGGAAAACATTTTTCTTCGAAAAGGGCGCCTCTGCCTTTCGGGGCACCTGAACATAGCGTAGAAGGCGGATGACCGCCGGCAGACTAAACTCAATTCTCTCGCTACGGACCATGAACCCGTCCTCTTCGATAGTCTCCGCCTTTCCGAGGATCATCATCCGCACAGCCCGGTGCGCACCACAAACGTTGATCGGCTCATATGTCTGGTTGAGCACTAAAACGCGCACGGACTCAATCATGCCACCTCCCTCGGCCGGGCAGGTTTTAATCAAATTGTGCAACTTCGGCAGCTAACTGGGCACTCTTTATCGTATTTCAGGGCCTGCGTTGTCAACGCGACCCACTCGCCAGGCACTTGCAGACAAAGCGCACCCTTGCAGCTCACCCTAGACCACGACTACTCTTGAGAATCCATGCTCCCACTGGCTCTTGCTACCGAGAGGGTATTCTCTTGAGATATGGCAAACCCAAAAGAAGAGGACCCTTTTTTGCCCTGGCCTTCGCCACGATTGTCTTTGGCGGCGGCGCGGGCGCGAGTTTTTCGGTCCTCTACGATTTTCCCGAAGTCGAATACCTGCGCACCTACCGGCCTAGCAGCATAACTCGCATCTACGCTCGCGACGGCCGGCTCATCCACAAACTATTCCAAGAGCGCCGAATCCCCATCCCTTTGGCCCGCATCCCAACCCGGGTTCGCCAGGCCTTCCTCGCCATCGAGGACGCGCGATTCTACAAACACCCTGGTGTCAGCACGCGCGACATCATCCGCGCCTTCGTGCGCAATCTACTGGCCCGCCGCCTCGTTCAAGGCGGCTCAACCATCACCCAGCAGCTCGCCAAGGTTCTCTTTCTCACTTCCGAACGCACCCTCAAGCGCAAGATTCGCGAGGCCCTCCTTGCCTTGGAGATTGAACGCCGCTTCACCAAGGATGAAATCCTTGAATTCTATCTCAACGAGATTTATTTCGGCTCGGGCGCCTACGGAGTCGAGGCTGCCGCCCGCGTCTATTTTGGGAAAACCGTTAGCCAACTGACACTCGTCGAGGCCGCCACCATCGCGGGGCTACCCAAGGCCCCCTCCCGCTTTAATCCCCGCACCCATCCCACACGCGCCCGAAAACGCAGCCTTCTCGTCCTTCGCCGGATGCAGGAGGTCGGCTTCATCAATTCCAGCCAAGAGGCCGCTGCCTCCGAAGAACCCCTGCGCCTCGCCCCGCGAACTACCAACCTCTCTCCCGAGCTGGGCTATTTCGTTGAGCGCATCCGCCGCCGCCTGGGCCGCCGCTACGGGGCAGCCCTCTACAACAGCGGCCTTTCTGTCCAAACTACCCTAGACGTCGATCTCCAAAAAAACGCTCACGACGCCCTTCTTGAAGGCATTGAGGAAATCAATCGACGACGTGGCTTCCTTCCAATCGGGCACAAGCACCGGCGCCGCCCGCGCTTGGGGGATCGCTACCAGCTCCGCATTGCGGACCTTAAACCCGGTATCGTCCATGGAACCGTCGGCGGCTACGAAGTTTCCCTCAACTTACCTAAGAACGTCGATCAGAGACTCCTTCGAGAAGGCGACCTCATCCTCGGGCGTGCAATCAAAATTGATCATTCAGGAAAATCCATACAACTCGACTGGCAGGAAACTGTCCAGGGCGCCGCCGTAGCCTTCAACCCGAATACCGGGGCCCTCCTCGCCCTCACAGGGGGCACAAACTACCGACGCTTCCAGTACAACCGCGCCACCCAGGCCAAGCGCCCACCCGGCTCCGCCTTTAAACCTGTTATCATGGCCACTGCTCTTTCAATGGGTTATACCCCTGCCCATATCCTCATGGACTCCCCCTTCGTTCGGCGAATACCTGGAACTCCCAAGGCCTGGAAACCACGCAACTACACCAATAAATTCAATGGACCCGTCACCATGCGCCGCGCCCT
>Ga0315336_1004860_pt1 | contig 15356 bp, 11 predicted proteins | sample ASW5metaG_FD_204512 | JGI IMG/M metagenome (GOLD analysis project Ga0315336, IMG submission 204512) | Ammonia-oxidizing marine archaeal communities from Monterey Bay, California, United States - ASW #5 | ecosystem: Environmental > Aquatic > Marine > Intertidal zone | place: USA: California...
CCTTGCGAAAGAGCTGATAGAGGGCCGGCACCAGTTTGCGACGCGTCAGGTCGCCCGAGGCGCCAAATATTACGACCGTGTTGGCCATGCTTGTTGGTCACGTCCTGGAAGAGCCAAGAACGGCTGAGGACGTCCGTGACGATTCCTTCAGTTAAACAAACCCTTGTAAACTACGACTGCGGCTTCCGTCGGAGTCGGAGCCAGTCTTCGTGGAACGCACCGGGCTGGTCGACGCGTTCAAACGTATGGGCGCCGAAGTAATCGCGCTGTGCCTGCAGTAAGTTGGCCGGCAGGCGGTCGCGTCGGTAACCGTCGTAGTAGGCCAGAGCGGAGGAGAAGGCCGGCGTGGGAACTCCCAGTTGAACGGCGGTCTCGATGGCTTGCCGCCAGCCTGCCTGCGCCCGCTCGATGGCCTCAGTAAAATAAGGAGCCAGCAACAGATTCTCCAGTTGCGGGTCGGCGTCGAACGCAGCCTTGATCGAGTCGAGAAACACTGCCCGAATGATGCAACCGCCGCGCCAAAGCAAGGCGCAGTCACCCAAATTCAACGGCCAATCATGCTCCTTGGCCGCCGCTTGCAGTTGGACGAAACCTTGGGCGTAGCTGCAGATCTTCGAGGCAAACAGCGCCTGACGAATCGACTCGATCAGCGCGTCGCGATCTCCATCATAGGTTGCCGTTGGACCTGACAGAACTTCTGCCGCCCGGACACGCGATTCTTTCATGGCCGAGAGAGAGCGGGCATAGACCGCCTCGGTCACGAGCGTGCTGGGCACGCCCAAATCGAGCGCCAGCTGGCTCATCCATTTGCCGGTCCCTTTTGCTCCCGCGCGATCGAGCACCTTATCGACCAAGAATCCGCCGGCAGTCTGATCCTTGACACTGAAGATGTCGCGCGTGATCTCGATCAGATAGCTGTCCAATTCGCCCCGGTTCCACTCGGCAAAGACTTCATAGAGCTCGTCGTTGGAAAGGCCCAGGGCTTGCTGCATCAAGAAATAGGCCTCGCAGATCAACTGCATGTCGCCATACTCGATGCCGTTGTGCACCATTTTGACGTAGTGCCCCGAGCCGCGCGGGCCAACCCACTGGCAACAGGGAATATCTTCGTTCGGACCGACCTTGGCGGCGATCGCCTGAAAGATTGGCTGCAGTTGAGGCCAGGCGTCGGCACTGCCGCCGGGCATCATGCTAGGTCCCAGCAGGGCTCCTTCTTCGCCTCCGGAGACACCCGTCCCGCAGTAGAGCAAACCTTGTGCTTCGACCTGCCGGGTCCGCCGCTCAGTGTCGGCGTAGTAGGTGTTGCCGCCGTCGATCACAATGTCGCCCGGCGAGAGCAGCGTCAGGAGCGATTCGATCAGATGGTCAACCGCCGGGCCGGCTTTGACCATCAGCATCACCTTCCGCGGCGGCTTCAATGCGGCGACCAACTCCTCTAGCGACTGGCAGCCGACAAACTGCTTGCCCTGGGCTCGACCGGCGATGAATTCGTCGACCTTGCTGGTCGTGCGATTGAAGACAGCTACGCGATAGCCGCGGCTCTCGATGTTCAGCGCCAGATTCTCGCCCATTACGGCTAAACCAATCAAACCAATATCACAGGACTCGGGCATGGAGGGGCTCTCGGGAAAAAGTGGGGTCGACCAGTAACGACTGATTTCTTGCGAATCCAGCTAGGTCGCAGCGTTACACCGTATTCAAATGCGCTACAGCCGGACCGCAACGCGGTCCAAGGGGCCCCCGGAGGCAAGTGTGCCTCCGGCTAGAGCGTTTTCGGAAACCGTGTAGCTTACCAACGGACCTGCCGAATCACAATCGGTCGGCAGTTACGGACGGCTGTAAACGGGAAGGTCGAGGACCTGCTGCTCGATGTCCTGCAATTCGGTCTGCAGGCGATCGCCGTTCTCGCCGCCGTAGAGGACCTGTAGATCGCTGGCGGTGATGCCCTCGGCGAGCTGCTCGATGGACGGCAGAAACCGCTTGACCGTAAACCGTCGGGCAATCATGCCGAGCGTCAAGGGACCCTGGAGCAGCTTCTCGGCAAAGACAATTCCGGCCCGATTGGCAGCCATGTCGGCAAAGCTAAAACCGGAGGTCCCTTGCGCGTCGAGCAACTCCTTGGCCAGACCAGCGTGCCGGGCCGTAGTGCTGCCCGTGATAGTCGCCAGATGGGCAGAGACGAAAAAATGTTTAGCCAGATCGGCCCGACCGGCCATGGTGGGTGTGCCCAACGCCGCCAGCCGTTCGCGGAGTTTTGCTGGCGCTTCCACCCGTGAGATCAGCTGTCTGGACGTGGGTATCGTGTTGAGTATCTCGGTGTCGTCCAACAGAATACCCAACGCCAGCAAGAACGCCTTGGGCCCGTTCTTCTGATCGAGCTGCTCGGCCGCTAGCGCAGTCTGCCGGACCAATCGCTGCGTCAGGAGATCGCCCGGCGGAACCGAGTTCTTATCCGACGGGTCTGTCTTGGTTTCTACACTCTGCTCGGCAAGCTGCTCGGCTCGGCGAACCGCCTGCACCAGCAGCCGCTGGAAATCGTCCAGCAGGGGAGGGGGGCCGGTGCGGCGCAGCAGTATCAGAAACTGTTCCGCGGCCGGATCACGTGGCATGGCGGAGCGCAGTACCGCGTATATCTGACGCATGCGATTTTGTGTTCTTTTCGATACACTCGAAAGCCGGCGGACGCCCCGGTGGCGGATTTCGTCGCCCATCATGGCCACCAGTAGCGTGTTGACCGGGTCAAACTGAATTCGCGCACCAACACGTCGCTGCAGTCCGCCGGTGATCACCGGTCGCATGACGCTATTGGCCTCGGGGCTGTGCGAAGCGCTAAGGTAGTGACCCAGTTCGTGAACCAGCAGCTCCAGTCGCTCGGTTTCAAGAACTTGAGGCGAACGCTCCTTGAGCAAAATATAGGGATACAGAGGACCTCGGGTCCCGCCTAGATGAACCCGTCCGCGCTCGATGCGATATTGACTACTGAAACCGATGGCCAACTCTCCCGGTCGGGAGCGGACCTTCCGTTCAAATTCGGATAACGATTTGTTGAAATCATGGATGCGGTCATCAGACCTCCAGGTACCGACCGACACGACCTTGAGCTTCACGCCACTGTGGCGCTGTAATGTCTCGGAGGCCTCGGCGATCCGTTTGCGCAGCCGCGTTTCCCATAGTTCGCGATGCATCGGTTCGTCTTCGTCGACCAAAATCGTGACCGGAATCGTCGGCCACGGCAGCTCCTCGTCTAGCGCGAGCCGAGGCAGAGGTGTTTTCTTCGGTTTCTTCTCCGGCTTTGGTTTACCCAGTCCGATTTCTTCGATCTGAAGGGCACTATCTTGGACGCTCAAAGTAAACTGATAAGCCCGATTGGCTAGGAGCGGAACATTCTGCGGGAGCAATCCTTGCTGAAAGCGGGCCTGCACCGACTCCGAAAAGAAAACGGGCCGCGAGTCGCCGGGCGGAAGCGTCAGCGTGCGATTCTCTTCACCCCCAAGCACGAGGGTGACCGTGACCGAAGAAGCGGTCCGGTTGGCTAGCACGGCGACCTCAGCCGAGGCGCTGCCAGCGGACACTATCGCAATCTGCAGCGCAACGAAGCCTAAGAGAGATCGAATCGCGACGGTAGGCAAGATCGGGCACATAGACTGCGAAATTATACCGCCGTCGTACCGGTCCGGCAATTGTTGCCGCGAATTACAACAGGGTTTGCAGCTCCTGCATCGCGTAGAGATCGCGTTCTCGTCCGCTGCTGGCGAACGACGCTTGCAGATTGTTGAGCATGCGGTAGAGCCACTGCTGAGGTGTGGCGCGGACGAGGTTTTCTACACCCGCACTGGCGCGTCGGCCCGACGTTTGCTCGACGCGTTGCCTCACTTCGTCCACGTCGAGCAGACTGCCGCCGAAGAACGGATCGACGTACATCGAGTTGGCTGAGCCGCTGGCTCCGCAGAGCTCGACCTCGGCAAGGAAGTGTCCCGGCGTATTTACACCGTGCACGGCCAGGCCCAACGGCTCGGCCACCCGACAGTAAACCAACGCCAGCGAGATCGGAATTCCCTGTCGTGTTTGCAGGACGTCGGGCAGGTAGCTGTTGGCTGGGTTATAATAATCCTCGGTATTTCCCCGCAACTGAAAGACGTCGAACAAGACGTCGTGCAGGTGAGCCAGAATGGCATCGGGCTGACGCGAGCGGACTCGTCGGCTGACGGCGTCGGCGAGGTTCTCGACGATCGTTTCCGCCTCGGCCAAGTCCGCCTCGGGCCGATCGTGCAGTGCGATGGCAAACGCCGCGCGGAACAACGCCCCCTCGGATTCGATTTCCTCAAGCTCTTGGCGAAAGCGGTGAAAGGCCGCCGGGCGGCAGTAGTTGGGGTCTGGAGAGGCCATACCCTCTTTTATAATTCATCGGCGGGTCCGATGCGCCCGAAGTTGAGCCGCGTCGGGCTACCGGGAGACCACGTACCGTTTTCCCTGGCGATACAGCTCGAGATGTCCCGCCAGGTCGGCCCTTGTTTTCTCGCTGGCCGAGCTGCCCTCGGCCAACCGGAGTGCAGCCTCGATCGTTCCAATCGCCTGCGGGAAGTCGCCGACGGCCGCCAGGGCCGCGGCCAGCGTATCGAGCACGGCAACATTGGACCGGTCGGTCAGCTCGGCAGCACGCCGGGCCGCGGCCAGGGCCTCTTCGGCTTCGTGAGACGCGACCTCCGGCAAGGTTGCTAAACCACGGGCCAGACCGTTGAGCGCGACGACGTAATCCTGTTCGATATCAATTGCCTTGCGGAACTGATCGCAACCGGCTCGGGTCTGGTTCTGCGAGACCAGCGCAACGCCCAGATTGAAACGCAGCTGAGCCTGCTCCGGTCGCAGCGCGACCGCCTGCCGATAGTTTTCGATCGCCAAATCGATCCGTCCGGCCAGCATGTTGGCGTTGCCCAATTGATATCGGGCATCGAACAACGCCGGATCGAGACGGATTGTCTGTCGGAAATGTTCGGCTGCTCGCGTCGGGTCGCCGATCGACAGCAACGCGTGCCCCAGGTTCAAATGGGCCTCGGTGAAGTCGGGACGCAATCGGACTGCTTCGGCGTAGCAGGGTACTGCCTCATTGCGTCGACCGCTGCTGAGCAGCGCGTGGCCCAGGTTAAATTGGGCTTCGGAATGCTCAGGCTCCAGCCGCACGGCATCTCGTAGGTGGCGAATGGCTCCGGGAAAGTCGCCGGTTGTTTCCAAAGCAATCGCCAGATTGAAATGTGCCTTGGCGTAGTCGGGCCGAAGTTCAAGTGCCTTGTACAGGGCGTCGATCGCTGCCGGGAACTGCCCAGCGTCGGCTAGCCGAACACCCAGGTTGAGTTGAGAACCGGCCAGCGATGCCCGCGCTTCGGCATCGGTTGGCAGCGAGCTGATCTCGACGTGGTCGACCAAGGCGGAGAGGTAAGCTTGCCCCAAGCTGGTGTTGCCTGCCTTGATCATTTGGTTGGCGATGGAAAGTTGGCTTAAGGGTCCCGTGGTGGGTCGCTGCAGCCAACGTCCGGCGAAAGGTTGAACCGCGCGCAGCCAGGATTGCGAATCGCCGTCCAGCTGCGCTGCATCTTTCAACAAGACGTCCAAATCGACTGCTCCTTTGTAAATTGCGGCCAGGCGGCCTTGGCGATCGATCAGTAGAGTGGTCGGGACCGGCATCGGCCGCTTGTAGTCGAGCAGGCCCCGCAGTACGAGATTCAGATGAGCAACGAGCTGCTCGGTCGCCAGTCCCGAATCAAATCGCCAGCCAAGCTGATTGACCAGCCAGGACTGGGCCTGCTCTTGCTGCTCGGGCTGATCGACGGTAAGTGCCAGAAGATTCAGCCCGCTGTCGCGAACGCGTTGCTCGGCTGCGTTCCAATCTCGCAACTCTTTGAGGCAAGGCTTGCACCAACTGGCCCAGAAACTCACGACCAGCGGTTCTTTGCGCAGCGGCAGCCGGCGCAACATCTGTTTGGCGTCCCGAAACTGCATCGGCGCCAAAGGAATGCGTCCCGAGAGGAGGATGCGGGCCGCTTCCAACTGCTTGGGCGATTCCACCCGTGCTGGCTCCAACTCGACGGGGGCTCGCGGTGGAAGCTCTTCGGCGGTCCCGGCGCCCTGGACAAGACGCACTCGAGTGTCAGCCGACAAGTCGGTGAATGACTCCGCATCGCCTCCGGGCCAGTGTACGACCAGTCGTTCGATCTGATCCTGCGATCCCAAGCCGAAATGGAGCGTCTTGCTCGACTGTGCTAGATAGCCGTCGCCGGCGCGTACCGATGCGATCGAAGTGGGTCGCAGTTGGCCAGCCAGATAGAGCTCTGCACGGGCGCCAATGGCGTCTCGATTGCAAGAGGTTCCCTGGAGCCGCACGGAAAGGAAGTGATTCTCGTTCTTTGCGGTGTTTCTCAAGAAGCGAGCTCGCGGGGCGGTTCGATTGACCGACCAGACGTCGAGCGCGCCGTCGCCGTCCCAGTCGACCAGTCCCAGCGCGCGTCCGTCGTCCAGAAAATTGAAGCCCGCGATTGCGGAGATATCGACAAACGGCAGCGAGCCGCGATTCAAGTAGCAGCAGTTGCGCTCGCGCCCGCTCAGCGAGCCTCCGGTGTAGAGCAACTCGAACAGCGCCTCCCAACCTTGCCGGTAGGGGTCGCCGACGTTGTGCGTTTTTTCCGAAGGAGATTGCGACACGACCTGCCGCCAATAGAAACTTCACAAATCGTCGGTGTCTTCGTTAGTGGCCATACCGTTGGTAACCAACAGATCGCGCCAGCCATCGTTGTTGATGTCGGCAAAGAGCGAACCCCAGGCCCAGCGTCCCATGGCGACGTTAGCATCGAGCGTTACGTCTCGAAAGGTGCCATCGCCGGCGTTTTCAAAGAGCGAGTTTCCCCGGGCATGTCGTTGGAAGTCGCTCCGCGTCCGCGAGTCGTCGTCGGTGCGAAACTGGCGTTGATAGGCCACCCGGTTCCCGGCCGAAGAAAACATGTTGCTGACGTAGAGATCCATCAGGCCGTCGTTGTTGTAGTCGCCCCAAGATGCCCCCATGCCGGCTGAAAGGTCTTCCACGCCCGCTTGCGGAGCAATGTTGACAAACTGCCCGGTGGTGGAGTGGTCGTTGCGATAGAGACAGTTGCGTCCATAATCGTTCGCGACGTAGAGATCCATGTCGCCGTCGTTGTCGAAATCTTCCCAGCTGGCCGAGAAGGAGTAGCGAGTGTTGTCCTGGTCGAGGCCGACTTCCTGCGTGACGTCGGAAAACTGCCAATTCCCCAGATTGCTCAAGAGGCGATTCTCGTTGCCGTTGTTCGCGTCGTGATAGGGCACCGGAGCGCTCTCGCCGCCGGTGGGCGCTGAATAGCCGCAGACGTATATATCCAGATCGGCGTCGTTGTCATAGTCGGCTGCGGTCAGCGTTGTGACAGTGCCGACCGATTGGCTCAGCTTGAGTGTGAACTTTCCCTGACCGTCGTTTGCGAACAAGGCCACGCTGGTACTGAGCAGCAGGACCAGGTCTTGGTCGCCGTCGTTGTCCAGATCAAGAAACAGCGCACTGCGCGACCGATCGAGAATATCTAACCCTGAGCGGGCCGACTCGTCACGGGCGGTACCGTCGGCGTTTTGGACGTAAAGCCGATTCGGAACACCGCCGGCCTGACAGACATAGACGTCTTGCAATCCGTCGCCATTGGAGTCGCCGATCGCCAGACCTTGGTGACCGAATACGTCGATCCCTAGCGACGCCTCCAACGTCCGTCGCCAGTGGTTGGTGCTCTTCATTAGCTGATCGTCGAACGAAGCGTTCGCTCCCAGCACGGCTCTGCTGCAGTCGGCCAGCAGCGGTTGCCCGTCGGCGGAGCCGATCGATTCGCGAAAATCGCTGACGGTGATGCTCGTTAATTTCAATTCGGACGACTGGTCGGTTGAGGAGGCCGGCTGTTGAACCCAGCGACACTTCCAGGTGGCGTTCTGTTGGACAATCCCTTGTGAAGTTGGGCCATCGGCTTGAAAGTAAACATCGGTTTCCACGTGGTCAGCTGCCGTCTGGACGCGGATGATTTTGAACTTGGTATGCACGTTCGAGGTACCGGCGAACGGTTTGGCCAGGGACTCGATTGCTTGCCGGAGAGCTTCTCTGCCGGTTTGCGGCGGGTCGCTGCTGTTGGCATGTGGCGATTCGCTTTGAACCAGCACGCTGATTGCTGCGGTCGAGTACAAGGTTTCCAAGGACTCCGGCCGCAACGGGGTTACCGAGACTCGCTCGGTGGCCAGGCGGCTGAGTTCGTCTGCTGTGATCTCCGCAGGATGACTGAGCAGTTTTCCCAACTGCTTCAGTTGAGAACCTGCCACCTCGTTGAAAACTTCAGTTTTCCACAGGTCCTGAGCAGGATCGCGTTTGGCTAAGAGGCCGGCAAGTGGAGCAACTGCCTCGGCCGACTCTTGTTCAGGCAAGCCGGATTCACGTGTTGCGGAACCTGCCGAAGGTTTTTCAGTCGCTGGGGAAGCGGGTTTTTTCTGAGAAGAGGATTGCTGTCCGGCTGCGTCAGCGGAACGAACGTCTTGGTCTTGTTGCCCGGCAGGTGTGCAACCAAGCCAACACGGGATCGTGAGGCCCCCTAGACTCAACAGAATTAGACCAAATCGCGCCACGTAGTTTCCTTTCCTGTCGATGTCGATGAGCCGCTGAAGCGAGGAACGTAAACCAGGTACCTCTATCCTGTTTAATCATATCGTACCGATCCAGTCGCCAAGAGCGGTAAATGGAACAGGAGTCCCTCGGGCCGCGACCGACAGCAGATTTCTTGCTAGTTCAGTGGAGAACCGTGAGTTCGTAGTTCAAGGGCTCGCCGCGCAGCTCTCAAGAATTCTAGGGCAGGTATCTCATCCAAGTGCCGAGGGATTGGCGTTTTCTCAGCAGTCGAGTCCGAGGAGCCGTGACCAGACTGGTTCGAAAGTTGCTTGAATCCACGATTCCCAGATGGCCCGGCGGCTGTCGGCGGCCCCACGGATCATGGGGAACGTTAGGTCGTACAGGGGGCTAGGTAGCCTCAAAGAGGGGGTCCTAGTGGTTTCAGGCAAAAAGGGGCATTCTCGCCCTAAATCGTGCTTAGTTAGGCAATTGCGAGTATTTTGAAGTTGGTGTTGGGTCGAGCAGACGTTGTTTCTCTCAGGTTTCTAATACCAAAAGGCCCGGCTCAGCGCCTAACTACTGTAGTAGGAATGTCTTTGGATGAGTCTGCCGGAACTAGGAACGGACGAGTGTCAGGAGACGTGAGCAGTGACTGAAGACCGATTGCCTCCAGAGCAGCCTACTGGCGAACCCATTTCCGACGTCCATCGGCGGGATCATTTTGCCCGATTGTTTGCTCAACACGATCGCTGGCTGTTTTCCTATTTGGTAACGCTGCTGGGCAGCCAGGCCCATGCGGAGGAAGTCTTCCAGGAGGTCTGCGTTATTTTGTGGCGGGAGTATGACAAGTTTGAATTGGGCACCGATTTTGTGAAATGGGCGGGAGTGATCGCGTACAACCAGGTCCGCAAGTTTCGTCGGGAGAACAAACGGGGCGGCTTCCAGTTGAAAGAGGGCGCCTTCGAGCGGATCGCCGCCGAGGCGGTTCGCCGGGCCGACTTGTTCGACTCTCGCCGCGAAGCGTTGGGGCATTGCCTGGGAAAGCTTTCGGCCGAGGATCGCCAGCTTGTACAGCTTTGCTATGACGACGGAAAAGCCAGTTTCAAAGCCGTAGCACAGCAGCTGCAGCGCCCAGTGAACACCGTTTACAAAGCCTTGAATCGGATCCGCCGAGTACTTCACGAGTGTATTGATCGCGCTCTGTCTGCAGAGGGATTACTTTGAATCGCACGACGCTACAAAACCGAGTCTTGAGAGTCCTGGGCGACTTGTGCAACGGGTCGATCGACCCGCGAGACGGGCTGTGGTTGGAGGAGTTGCTCTGCCGCGACGAACGGGCGCGGGTTTTGTACGTTGATTACATGGCCATGCACGCCTCTCTGCACGCCGAGTCAATCGCCCTGGAAGAGCCGTCTCGGTCGACAGCCGTGCAAGCCAGTACGGTTCAGCGAAGTCTTCCCCGATTGAGCTTCTCCGGTTGGATGCAAAGTTCTCCCCGGTGGTACGGTGCCCTGGCGGCTGCAATTGTCGGAATCGCCCTGTTTGCTACCTGGGAGACCTACAGGTCCGTTTCTCGTTTCGATCAGTTGGCTGAGACCTCCGGGTCGGGAAGTGAGGCCGCCGGAAGCGGCCAGCGACTGATCGTAGCCCAGATCACCGGTACCCAGAACTGTCTTTGGGGACAGACGAGCGGCGTTATCGGCTACGGCTCGCGGCTGGCGGCGGGGCAGGAATTGCAGCTGCTCGAAGGGCTGGCTGAAATCACCTTTGAGCATGGCGCCACGGTTCTGTTGGAAAGCCCCGCGACGATTGTGATCCACTCGCCCCGCGAGGCAGCTCTGCGCAGCGGTCGGCTGGCTGCGGTGGTGCCGCAAGAGTCGCAAGGCTTTCGCGTCCATACGGCTGCGTTGGACGTGTTCGACGTCGGCACTGAGTTCGGCCTGTTCGCCAAGCAATCCGGGTCCGCCGAGGTTCACGTGTTCAATGGATTGGTCAAAGCGGATGTACTGGACTCTGCGGGCCGGCCCTTCCGTCGACTGGAGCTTAACGCGTCTGAGGCAGCACGCGTCAGCCCGGTTTCGACGACCGTGTTGGAATTCCCAGCCAACGAAGAGGCCTTTGTTCGCAGCATGCTTTCCTCGTTAGGTCCGCAGGATGGCTTGCTGGCCTACGAGGGATTTCATTATCCCGAGGGTCCGCTCTCTGCCCAAAATGGTGGGTTCGGTTGGGCAGGCCCCTGGTTCAGCATCGCAGCGGACAGCGAGGCGGGGCCCGACTCGAACCGGGTCGATTCTGGCAGTCTGACAACCGAGGGGATCGCACCGCTGGGGAATCGTGCCGCACAGACGGCTCAGCAGAATCGGATTCGACGATCGTTGGCCACTTCGGTCGGCGGTGTCTTCGACGTGGCGGGCTTGGTAGAAAACCAGGACGGTGTCCGGCTGGTTGGCCAAGATGGCAACCAGGTTTATCTCAGCTTCCTGCAGCGCGTATCTAAGAATGACGGCACTTTTTACGGGCTGGAGTTGCACCGCGGCGACGGCAATCCGAATCGCGTACTCTGCATCGGCAGCGCCGTGGAAGAGACCGGCTACGGAGCTACTTCCAACTACAATGACTATGGACCGCATAACTTCCCCTCCTTAGGCGAAGAGAATACCGAAGTAAACCTGATCGTCCTGAAGATCTCTTTCGGGGTCGACAATCGTGACACGCTCGAAGTGTTCCGCAATCCCGAGTCCCTGCGCGATGAGCAGACCTGCAGTGTGGACGCGGTGCTCAAGGGCAATTTCGCCTTCGATCGCGTTTCGCTGGGAAATTTTCACGGCAGTAAAACTCATGAGTTGGATGAAGTTCGCGTAGGAACCCATTACCTGGCTGTGACCGGTCGTTGGGGCGGCGAGCGCGGTCGCCTGGCTCGGAGGATTACAAGCTTGCCACGGCCGACGAGTCAGACTGAACCTGGGTCGTTCATCTTGTATATGGTTGCCGACGCTGGCATGGGGGAGGGTTGGAATCACAATCGGGTTCACCAAGGCCTTCGTTTGCGTGAGGCTGCTTTTTACAATCAATCTAGATGCGTGTATTGAGTTTTTATGTGACGAGTGACGCAGCAGAGAAGAGGCTGTTCGGAGGGGTGACGCAGGGCGATTGGAACCGACAGAACACCAACGCCAGGCGAAGCTTCATTTTACTGTTTTCTGTTCTATGAGGAGTACTCCCGGAGGTAGCATAATGAAACGAATCTCTTGTCTAGTAATGTTGGGCCTGTTGGTCCAACCGGCGCAGGCGGCGCCGATAGTCGACGGCACCAAGGATGCCGCCTACGGATCCCCAAAGGCCGTGCAGACGATTGAAACGGGCTTTGGGGACAACGAGAACGAATGGAATGCCGGTTATGCAACCGTCGAAGGCGGTACGTTGTACTTGATGCTCACCGGAAACCTCCAAGACAACTTCAACAAGTTGGAGTTGTTCGTGGACACCGCGGCGGGCGGAACCAACGTTTTGAACACGATCGGCAATGATGGATCAGGTGTCATGAACGGAATGACGCTGGATACCGGGTTCGCACCGGAGTACCACTTTATCTTCCGCAATGGTAGTTTTGGCGGGGATAAATTCGACGTCGATTTGGCGACGTTGAACTCCGGAGTTGGTGGCGCTGGTGCGCTGATTATCGATGGCAATGGAGGCGGCGGAGCCGACATCTTTGGTGGGACAAAAGAAGGTTCCGCCAGTGGTATTGGTGGAACGTCTCTCGCTATCGGTTTTGACGACAGCAACGTTGCTGGCATCGGTGGCACCGCAGGCAACGCAGCCAACCAGGCTGACGCCATAGCTGTGTCCACCGGATTGGAGCTGTCCATCGATTTAGCCGATATCGGCAGCCCAACTGGCCCGCTGAAAGTGATGTTGTTGCAGAACAACGACAACCATGACTTTCTGTCGAACCAGACTCTCGCTGGTTTACCTGTAGGAACGGGTAACCTCGGTAGTCCGGCCTCGGGTATCGACTTTTCCACGCATGCAGGTGATCAGTGCTTCACAGTGCGGATTCCTGAGCCAGCGACTTTTGCGATGGCCGGTTTGGCCGTGGCTGCGTTGGCTTTGCGTCGGCGAAGGCGTGGTTAGTTTGTAAGAGCCGATTGTTGGGACACTTACCTCACCCGGGTATGGAAACGGGCAGTAGGAGGTCCTGGAATCAGCTTGTAAAGCTTTGCATGTTGAGTAATCACCTGTTTCGTTCGTCGGCCCCTTGTGGGTCGGCGAGCGAACGGTGATTTTCTCAGGGCGCTAGAGATGTATCTTTAGATAAGTGAAATTGGAGGGTAACGGACGTGATGACAATAAGTCGCCCCCACCAGCGCCGCACGGCGTTTACGCTCGTAGAACTGTTGGTCGTGATCGCCATCATCGGCGTTCTGGTCGCGCTGCTGCTGCCAGCCGTGCAGGCTGCCCGCGAAGCGGCCCGGCGGATGAGCTGCGCGAATAATCTCAAGAACATCGGACTGGCTTGTCTGAATTACGAGCAGACGAACGGATATCTGCCGTACAACGTGTCGCCGTGGCCGGAGGATCGCGGACTTGATTTCGTCAAACGAGAAGAGACCTGGTTGGGACCAGATGGACAAGATGGCATTCTAGATCCGGCCCATGGCGGGTCGGGGTATACAGGTAAAGCGTGGACCGTCGAAATCCTGCCGCAGATGGAACAGCAGAGCATGTTCGACCAAATCAAGGCCGCCTTAGCAACACCGGCAGGGAAGACGAAATACAACGCAAGAGGAAGGGGAATGGCTGTCTCTGAACTCCGCGATATTGTTGCAACGCCACTCCCCTTTCTAACATGCGCGTCCGACGACTCGGACCGCATCTCGGCGGAGCAGTGGTACTGGGACTTTGGAGCTGGAATCGACGTCACGACAACTAGTTACAAGGGCGTGATGGGCGATTCGGTTGTCGATCGAAACTCGTCCGACGCTTTCGCCCCCTTTTCAATCCACGATGGCTTTGGCACGATCCCCGACCGTCATCACGTGGTCGATGCGAACGGGCTGATTTTCCGTGCATCCTATTTCCAGAAGGTCAAACTCAAGTCTGTGACAGACGGGCTTAGCTCCACGCTAATGGTAGGTGAATGCGTAGTCTCTCAAGACTTTCACTCAGCTGCGCTTTTTTCCGACGGCACGTGGGCCACATGCGGAATTCCGCTGAATTTTTTCTTGATCGGCGTTGAACCAGACGTGATCAAATTCGACCAGTGGAATGAAGTACGAGGCTTCAAGAGTTTGCACCCTGGAGGCGCACAGTTTGCTCTAGCCGATGGATCAGTTCACTATGTATCCGAAGACATCGACGGCGCTACGTATCGTGGCATGTCGACACGGAGCGGTGATGAAATTGTGTCACTTAACAATTAGACCTGCGGAACACAGATAGACGAAAATGAAGCTCCGACTGAAGCAATTCCGAACGTGCCTACTCGTGATTCTTGCTACGAGCTCACTGACCGGCTGTAGCGAAGAAGCTGATTCGCGTGACGCCGTCGTGCAAGGCAACGTGACGGTTGACGGGGAGTTAGCTACCAGCGGGGCGGTCATGTTTCACCCGATTGCAGACGGCCCGATCGCCACCGGCCAGATCCATGGTGATGGGAGTTATTCGTTACGAATTGGGCTAGGCAACTATGGTGACGCCGACAAAAGCAAGATTTTCTCCGGTGATTATGTGGCCACCGTCCTAGTCAATGCACCGGCCGATAGAAGTCAAACGATCAACGAGGGTGGGCCACCCGTTGGAGGTCCTCGGCTTACAGCTCTCAAGTACGCCAAGAAAGAAACATCGGGATTGGCATTTTCGGTCAAACCGGGCCGAAACGTTTTCCCGTTAGCAGTGGAAGGATCTGATAGCGACCCTCCAGTCGAAGTCGTTCTGGAAGAGACTGAACAGACGGACGAAACCTTGACGGCCGACCAGAGTGGATTGGCTGAGTCCGAAGCCGGTTCGCCGGGCGAAGAGGAAGAGAGTGGCGACCCGGCGGAGGCTGATGAGGTGAACAGTGAGGACAAATCCGGGCAGGAAAGCGTGGAGGGAAGTCTGGAGTGAAGCAAGCAGTGACACAGAAGTACGGCCTGTTGATGGTAGCAACTCTCACCAGCGTGGCGATGTCGGGGTGTGGCGGCGTCTATGACGCTTCCGTCAGTGGCGTGGTCCAATTGGATGGAAAGCCCGTGCATCGCGGTACCGTGTGTTACAACCCCGCTGGAAATGGTCCGTCTGCTTATGGCCGGATCGAAAGCGACGGTTCCTACTTCTTGCGGACGGGGCGAGAAGAAGGCATCCCGTCTGGCCAATACAAAGTAACGGTCGTGGCCAACGAGCCGCCTGCGGAGAAGAGATCCGAGACGGGCGGGCCGCCGCCAGCGGGCAAACTTATCACACCAGCTTGGTATAAGTCGGCAAAGACCTCGGGCTTGGATTACTCCATTGAGTCTGGCAGCAACGAAATCAACCTTGAACTCACCTCCGAGCCGCCGCCGGACTGGGAGCCGAAACCGAAGCGGCGGCGACGACGATAAGCATGGGATGAATGGATGTCGGAAAGAACAAGACGAACTACGAACCGGACAGAGCAGAAGCGACTAATCTATGATTCACAAAAGTATCCACAGCAGGAATTACTACTCGGCGACCTTAAGTCGATGTTGCCCAGACGCGTTCC
>Ga0315336_1004861_pt1 | contig 15352 bp, 15 predicted proteins | sample ASW5metaG_FD_204512 | JGI IMG/M metagenome (GOLD analysis project Ga0315336, IMG submission 204512) | Ammonia-oxidizing marine archaeal communities from Monterey Bay, California, United States - ASW #5 | ecosystem: Environmental > Aquatic > Marine > Intertidal zone | place: USA: California...
CGCCGGCGCTGATGCTGCAGCAGGGTGATCCGATGCAGGCGGAACTCGGCTTCTATGGTGCCGTGGTCTACGCCTTCGTCAAGGCGCTGGTCGCCGTCGGCTTGTTCGGTATGGTCGCCATCGGATTCCTGTTCACGCGCATGACGGTGACGGAGCGGGTGATGGCGTTCATTGCAGCCGGTTGCCTGCTCGGTGAATTCCATTACAGCGATTGGGTCGGCTTTGTTCTCGCGGTCCTCGTGGTGCTGTGGCAGTGGCGCAAGAAGCCTTCTGCGGTCGCCGCTGCCGCCTGACGTTCCGGATGAGGTGATACTGTGAGCCTGTGCCTCGCCTCAGCCGGTGTCGTCAAATCGCTGTCGGTTGCGGCGTTCATGCTCGCCTGGACCCATTCGATCGAGAAGATCGAATGGCAGGAGGATTGGCGCGTCACGCCGCAGGGGCTCGAAATCGTCGAGGCCCGCGTCAAGGGTTCGGGCGCGGGCATGGAGCCGCCGCCCGAAGCGCTCCTTAAGGACGGCTGGTTTCACTGGAAGCCGCACTTGCCGGTGTTGCCGGAAGTTGTGCTTGGAAACTCCGGGCTCGCTGGCGAGTGGCGATTTTGTAACGACGGAAAATGCCAGGAACTGTCCGCTATTCTAGGCCGGCCTGTCGGCACCAGCGTCACGACCATGAGCGTTTGCAAGCGGGATGATCTCGAACAGGAAGATCCACGGTTGCACAAGGGCGATCGCGCGGCGTTGTCTGTGATGGCGAGCAAGTCCGTTCCGGCTAACAATGTTCTTGCGCTGCTTGTGCGCGCGCGAAACAGCCGGAGTACGGGAAACTTCGACGACGCATGGAGAGACGCCGACGATGCGCTGCGACTCGATCCTCGGAACGTCGAGGCATTCACGGTGAGAGGCGACGCGCTGGTGGGTTTGAGGCGATACGACCGGGCTATCGATGATTATGACGCGGCGATCCGTCTCAATCCGCATGACGCGCGGCTGTTTTCGCTTCGTGCATTGGCTTTCGCATCCATGCGGGAGGCGCGGCTTGCCATACGCGACTACACCGAGGCCATTCGTCTCGATCCGCGCCGCGTGCAGAGTTTTGTCGATCGCGCCGCGATCTACAAAAAAGTCCGACGTTACGATCTCGCCCTCGATGATCAGAGCGCTGCGATCCTTCTCGACCCGGCGTCGGCCGATCTCTTCGACGACCGCGGAGAGACTTACGCGCGGAACAATGCATACGACAGGGCGATCGACGACTATAATGAGGCTATTCGTCTGAAACCGTCGGCGAAGTTCTATCTGAATCGCGGTGCAGCCTATCAGCTCACAGATAATATGGACGCGGCTCTGGCCGACTACAACAAGGCGATCGAACTGGACGGGAAACTCGCCCTTGCTTACAACAATCGCGGCACGGTGCTCCGGGCGAAGGGCAATCGCCCTCGCGCCCTTGCGGATTTCACGACAGCCGCCCGGCTCGATCCGGACCTCGATATTGCGGTCGCCCATCGCAAGGACCTTGCGCGCGAGATCGAGCGCCTCGGCGCGCATCTGCCGCTGAAGGGAAAGGGCGCTGCCAAATAAGTGCGGCGACGAGGCGCTTGAGTTCGTCGTGCCTGGACTTGTTCCGGGCATCCACGTCTTCTACGCTCGCGTTAACAAGACGTGGATGTGCGGGACCGCAGACAAGTTTACGCAGTCTGCGACTGCTATGGCCCGGCCATGACGAGCGACAAATTTGGGACAATGCCAATGACCGCCATTTCAAACAGCCGCTATGCCGAAGTCCACGCGCGTTCGCTGCGCGATCCGGAGGGATTCTGGGCCGATGCGGCGCGTGAGATCGACTGGATCGAGCCTGCGAAAAAGGTGTTCGACCCGTCGCAGGGCCTTTATGGCCGCTGGTTCGCAGGCGCTGTCGTCAACACCTGCTACAACGCGCTGGATCGCCATGTCGCGGGCGGTCGCGCCGATCAGACCGCGCTGATCCATGACTCGCCGCTGACCAACACGGTCACCAAATTCACCTATGCCGAAATGCTGCATGAGGTGCAGACCCTCGCAGCCGTGATGCAGGATTTCGGAGTGGTCAAAGGCGACCGCGTCATTCTCTATATGCCGATGGTGCCGCAGGCGATGGTGGCGATGCTCGCCTGCGCGCGGATCGGCGCCATTCACTCCGTGGTGTTCGGCGGGTTCGCGGCGAAAGAACTCGCCACCCGCATCGAGGACGCCGAGCCGAAACTCATTCTCTCGGCAAGCTGCGGACTCGAGCCCGGCCGCATCGTGCAATACAAGCCGTTGCTCGATGAGGCGATCAGGCTGTCCAGCGTCAAGCCGCAAGCCTGCATCGTTCTGCAACGGCCGCAGCAGACCTGCGATCTGATCAAGGGCCGCGACCACGACTGGAACGAACTGCGCGATGCGGCGATCAAGGCAAAGAAATCCGCGCCTTGCGTGCCGGTGCTGGCGACCGATCCGCTTTACATTCTCTACACGTCGGGCACGACCGGAAAGCCCAAGGGCGTGGTGCGCGACAACGGCGGGCATCTGGTCGCGCTGAAATGGTCAATGTTCAATCTCTACGGCATCAAGCCCGGCGAAGTGTTCTGGTGCGGCTCCGATATCGGCTGGGTGGTCGGCCACAGCTACATTATCTATGCGCCGCTGTTTCATGGCGCGACCTCGATCATGTACGAAGGAAAGCCAATCGGCACGCCGGACGCCGGTGCATTCTGGCGGGTGATTTCGCAGCATAGTGCCGTGTCGCTATTCACCGCGCCGACGGCGTTCCGCGCCATCAAGAAGGAAGACCCGAACGGCGAGTTCATCCGCAAATACGATCTGTCGAAATTCCGCACGCTGTTCCTCGCTGGCGAGCGCGCCGATCCGCCGACAGTGGAATGGGCCGAACAGCAATTGAAGGTGCCGGTGATCGATCACTGGTGGCAGACCGAGACTGGCTGGTGCATCGCCGGCAATCCGGTGGGACTCGGGATGCTGCCGGTGAAGCACGGTTCGCCGACGGTGCCGATGCCGGGCTATCAGATCGACATTGTCGATGAAGCGGCAAGGCCGCTGCCGCCCGGCACTATGGGCTCCATCGTCATCAAGCTGCCGCTGCCGCCCGCGAACCTGCCGACGCTGTGGCAGCAGGATGAGCGCTGCAAGGAAGCGTATTTCAACGAGTTCCCCGGCTACTACAAAACCTCCGACGCCGGATACAAGGACGAAGACGGTTATGTGTTCGTGATGGGTCGCACCGACGACATCATCAACGTCGCAGGGCACAGGCTCTCCACCGGCGGCATGGAGGAGGTGCTGGCCTCGCATCCGGATGTCGCCGAATGCGCCGTGCTTGGAATCAAGGACGCGGTGAAAGGCGAGGTGCCGTGCGGCTTCCTCGTGCTCAAGGCCGGCGTGACACGGCCGGTGGCGGAGATCGAGAAGGAAATCGTCGCGCTGGTGCGCGACAAGATTGGCCCGGTGGCGGCGTTCAAGCTCGCGATCACCGTGGCCCGGTTGCCGAAAACGCGATCCGGCAAGATTCTGCGCGGCACCATTAAAAAGATCGCCGACGGCGATTCATGGACTATGCCCGCGACCATTGAAGACCCCGCTGTGCTGGACGAGATCAAGACCGCGCTGCAGGGCAAGACGGGGTAGGCGGCCTGAATCCGGCCATTGTGGGCTTGTAAAGCGCGCGCTTCGGACCGATGGTCGCGGCCACTGCGGCCGTGCCGGAAATAATGGGATTGCGGATGCTCGCAAAGAGACCAGTCTATTTGATTGCTGTCGCAACAGCGGCCTTCCTTTTGGCGGGTTGCGCGCAGTTCGAGCGCAACCAGCCGGTCGCGAATGTGGTGGATGACGATGCCTATTGCCGCGCCAACGGCGGCCAGCCCGGTTCGTCCGCCTATGCGGCTTGCCTGAAAGATCGCGACGTTGCCGCCAGCCGGGCGGCTGGAGGTGGATCGCGGATCGAGCGCGCCCATCGCAACCTCGCGGAAGACATGCTCAACAATCCGCGCTAAGGCTCTTACTAGTGATCCGGTTTTGACATTTGGATCACCAGCGCCGCGCCTCTGCCGCGCCTATCAAGGAACATGTTATGGCGGTCAGGGACAGCAACGGCACCGAGTTGAAAGAGGGCGATAGCGTCACCGTGATCAAGGATTTGAAGGTGAAGGGCTCGTCGAGCGGCCTCAAGCGTGGCACGGTGGTGAAGAACATTCACCTCACCGACAACGAAGACGAGATCGAGGGCCGCACCGACAAGATCAAGGGCCTGGTGCTGCGCACGGAATTTCTCAAGAAGGCATAACGTCCCGTATTCCGGTTTTGAAAGCTGATCGTCATGACTCTCGCGACGCGATATTTTCTGGGCCTTGTGGCCGTGGCGCTCGCCGTATCGGTGCTTGCGTTCGAGCCCGCGCGCACTGCCCCGGCGCAGGAGCAGGCCGCGCCCGACAACGTGCTGAGCAAGGATGCCGTGCTGCGCGATCCCGAGATTCCAGTGCTCGGAAATCCGAAAGGCGACATCACCATTGTCGAGTATTTCGATTACCAGTGCCCCTACTGCAAGAAGATCTCGCCGGTGGTCGATCAGGTGGTGCGCGAGGACGGCAAGGTGCGGCGGGTGCTGAAGGACTGGCCGATCCTTGGCGATCCGTCCGGATATGCCGCGCGGATGGTGCTGGCTACGAAATATCAGAACAAGTATGAGGCCGCGCATCGCGCGCTGATGGGCAAGGTCGGCCGCCTGACCGAGTCCGTGATCGACGAGACATTGACGCAGGCCGGCGTCGATATCGCCAAGGCCAAGACCGATCTTGCGACCAACAAGGATGCGATCGATGCGCTGCTCAAGCGCAATAACACACAGGCCGAAGCCTTTGGTTTTCGCGGCACGCCTGCATTCGTGGTCGGCACCTTCCGTGTGCCCGGCGGGCTCACCGCGGAGCAGTTCAAGCTCGCAATTGCGGATGCGCGCAAGGCCGCGAAGGGTGACGGGGCGAAGCCGAAGGGGAAGTAATTTTTCTCAGCGAGGCCCGTCGCAAGGCTCACTTTCCGCCTATTTATCGAAACACTCGGCAACATACTGCGCCATGTCGCGCCGCTGAATCTTGGCGACCTTCGCAGCGTTGTTGCATTCGATCAGCTTGAGCTGTTCGGCGTGGCGCTTTTCGGCGGCCTCGCGAAATTCCGGCGCGACCGTCTTGGGGTCTACGATCTTGTCGGCGCGTGCGGGGGTTCCGCCCAAGGCAGTGAGGGCGACGCCACAAAGGACGCCAAGAAAAAGGAGCGTGACGCGGTTGCGCATCACACTCCTATACCATTAGTCCGTCGCCTTCGACATGCCCCGTTTGGGGCATTTCTCAAAAAGGCTATTCGTCGTCGGCCTTCTTGCCGCCGATGGTCTTCAGCTTGGCGAACACGGCATCGACATTCATGTCGTCGCGCTGCTTCTCGGTGGTCGTGGCCGCTTCGTGCTCGGCATCCTTGCGGGTGGTCTCCGAAGCCGGCAGCAGGGTCGCGCCGCCATATTGCGTGGCCGCGGGCTTTTCCTTGGCCGCGCGCTGCACTTCGAAATCCAGCTCGATCTGAGAGCACAGGCCAAGCGTCACCGGGTCCATCGGCGTCAGCGTCGAGGCGTTCCAGTGGGTGCGGTCGCGCACGCTGGCGATCGTCGTCTTGGTGGTGCCGACCAGACGCATGATCTGGCTGTCTTTCAGCTCAGGATGGCTGCGCACCAGCCACAGGATCGCGCTCGGCCGCTCGTGGCGGCGTGACACCGGGGTGTAGCGCGGGCCTTTCTTCTTCGCCTGCGCGGGCAGGACGACCTTGGATTCGCCGAGTTTCAGGCGATAGTCCGGGTCGGCTTCGCCCTTTTCGATTTCCTCGCGGGAGAGCTGGCCGGTGGAGATTGGGTCCATGCCCTTGATGCCCTGCGCCGCGTCGCCGTCCGCGATGGCGCGGATTTCCAGCGGATGCATCTTGGTGAACTCGGCGACCTGGTCGAAGGTCAAAGCAGTGTTATCAACCAGCCACACGGCAGTCGCCTTCGGCATCAGCGGTGCATTGCTCATGGCAAATCTCCTTTACGCTTCGCCCGCCAGATTTTTTGGGGGGTAAAGCTGTCTGGTCATCGGTGATGACGGGAATTCGTCCCTATATAGTCCGGTGAGGGTGGACCGTTCAATGGTTTTGATCGCCCTTGACAGAAAGGGGAAGGCGGCCCCAAGTCGCTTTTTATTGGCTCCAAATGCTTGATTCCGGCTTAAAAATGACCCCAGACGCTCAAAAACCCCTGCTCTCGGTCGTGCTTTGTTCCCCTCGGGGGTTCTGTGCCGGCGTGGTGAGGGCCATCGACACCGTGGAACGCGCCCTGAAGCTCTATGGCGCGCCGGTCTATGTCCGTCACGAAATCGTGCATAACCGCTATGTGGTGGAAAGCCTGCGCGAAAAAGGCGCCATTTTCGTCGCGGAACTCAACGAAATTCCGCAGACCGATGCTCCAGTGGTGTTTTCCGCCCACGGTGTGCCGAAGGCTATTCCGAACGAGGCGGACAAGCGTAATTTCTTCACGTTGGATGCGACCTGCCCGCTGGTGACCAAGGTTCATCGCGAGGCGGCGATCCATTACAAGCGCGGCCGCGAAATCATCCTGATCGGCCATGCCGGGCATCCGGAAGTGGTTGGTACGCTCGGCCAGTTGCCGAAGGGCGCGGTTGTGCTGATCGAGACCATGGATGCGGCGCGGACCTTCCAGCCGAAGGACGCCTCGAAGCTGGCCTTCGTGACCCAGACCACGCTGTCGATCGACGACACCGCGGAAATCGTCGCCGTGCTGAAGGAGCGTTTCCCGGACATCGACGGCCCGCACAAGGAAGACATCTGCTACGCCACCACCAACCGCCAGCTTGCGGTGAAAAAGGTCGCACCGCAGGTCGAAGCCATGATCGTGGTCGGCTCGCCGAATTCGTCGAACTCACAGCGCCTGCGCGAAGTCGCGGAACGTGAAGGCTGCCGCGTTTCGGTTCTGGTGCAGCGTGCCTCCGAACTCGACTGGTCGAAGTTCGAGGGCATCAAGACGCTCGGCATCACGGCAGGTGCATCGGCGCCGGAAGTCATCGTCGAGGAAATCATGGATGCGTTCGCCGCTCACTACAAGCTGAGCGTCGAGACCGTGTCCGCTGCGCAGGAAAACGAATTCTTCCCGCTGCCGCGCCCGCTGCGGAACGACGCGGCGGAGTAAACCTCTTATGGCGGTTTACACCGACGTCACCGCCGAAGAACTGACCGAATTTCTCGTGCCTTACGGGATCGGCGATCTGCTGTCCTACAAGGGCATCGCCGAAGGCGTGGAGAATTCCAACTATCTGCTGCATACGAGCAAGGGTTATTTCTTCCTGACGCTCTATGAGAAGCGCGTCGCGGTGAACGATCTGCCGTTCTTTCTCGGACTGATGGCACATCTCGCCAAGCACGGGATTAATTGCCCGCAACCCGTCGTCACCAAAAGCGGCGAAGCGCTGGGCACGTTGGCGGGCCGGCCCGCAGCGATCATCGATTTTCTCGAAGGGGTTTGGCCGCGTAAGCCGAATGCATTGCATTGCGCAGGTATCGGTCAGGCGCTTGCGAAAATGCATCTCGCTGGCGCGGATTTCAAAATGTCGCGCGCCAATACGCTTTCAGTCTCAGGTTGGCGACCGCTGTTCGATCAGGCGGCTGACCGTGCGGATGGCGTGCAGCACGGATTGCGTGCGCTGCTCGGTGCCGAACTCAGCCACCTCGAACAACATTGGCCAAGCGATCTGCCGAAAGCAGTGATTCATGCCGATCTGTTCCCGGACAATGCGTTGTTCCTCAGCGACAAACTGTCGGGCCTGATCGACTTCTATTTCGCCTGCAACGACATGCTCGCCTATGACGTCGCGATCTGTCTCAATGCATGGTGCTTCGAGGTCGATCACTCCTTCAACGTCACCAAGGCGCGCGCGTTTCTCAACGCCTATACGCGCGAGCGGAAACTTTCCGCCGCCGAACAGGATGCTTTGCCGTTGCTGGCACGAGGTGCCTCCATGCGCTTTCTGCTGACGCGGCTGGTGGACTGGCTTAACGTGCCGCCCGGTGCGATGGTCAAGCCGAAGGACCCGCTCGAATATGTCCGCAAGCTGCGGTTTCACCAGAGCGTGAAAAGCATCGGCGACTATGGCGTCGAACAGTCCGGATTCGTGGCGTGAGCTTGCCGCATGTCACGATCTTCACCGACGGCGCGTGCTCCGGAAATCCGGGGCCGGGCGGCTGGGGTGCGATCCTTCGTTTCGGCGATGTCGAAAAGGAATTGAAGGGCGGCGAGAATCCATCGACCAACAACCGGATGGAATTGCTGGCGGCGATCTCTGCTCTGGAAGCGCTAAAAAAGCCTGCGTCGGTCGATCTCACCACCGACAGCCAGTATGTGCGTCAGGGCATCACGCAATGGATTCACAACTGGAAACGCAACGGCTGGAAGACGGCCGACAAGAAGCCAGTGAAGAATGCCGATCTGTGGCAGCGGTTAGAGGCGGCACTAAAGCCGCATGACGTGCGCTGGCACTGGATCAAGGGCCACGCCGGTCACGCCGAGAACGAGCGCGCCGATCAGCTTGCGCGGGATGGATTGGCGGAGAACAGGTAAAGCCGAGTTTTCAGGCAATGCGGCGGTTCTCTCCGTGTCGTCCCCGCTTTCGCGAGGACGACATCTCGTGTGTTTCAGCGCGCAAAGACAAACGACGAAGCCTCAAAGCTGTCCGAGCAGCGTGTCGCCGCCGGAGACTTCGACCTTGCCGGGATTCGGTTCGATATTGAAAATCTTCACCGTGCCGTCGTCCACCAGCATCGAGTAACGCTTGGAACGAATGCCGAGGCCGTTGCCGGAGGCATCCAGCTCCATGCCGATCGCCTTGGCGAATTCGGCATTTCCGTCAGCAAGGAAAACCGCTTCGTCGCGCTGGTCGGTGTCGCGCTTCCAGGCGCTCATCACGAACGCATCGTTCACCGACACGACGGCGATGGTCTCGACGCCCTTGTCCTTGAGGGCGTAAGCATTCAGGAAAATGCTCGGCATATGCATCTTGTGGCAGGTGCCGGTATAGGCGCCGGGCACGGCGAACAGCGCGACCTTCTTGCCTTTGAAAATATCGTCGGTCGTTTTGACCTGCGGGCCTTCCGCGGTCATGACGCGAAACTTGGACTCGGGCAGCTTGTCGCCAACTTTAATGGTCATCACTATTCTCCGTGGGATCGATGCAGTGTCATAGCGCGGTTTTCGCAAGGGTGGGAACACGTTTTGCGGACGGAAGAGGCGCAATTTTCAGGCGCGGCGGTCTGCTGCGGTGCGATCTCAGTTTGAGGGCAGCGGTGCGTTGACCTCATAGGCAGCGCCCGGTCCGGCGACCGTCAGCTTCAATATCGCGCCCTCGGGGCTTGCGCCCGGCGGCAATCCATCGAGTTCGAACGCGAAGCGTTGAACGCCGCCGGCTTCGCGCTTGATCAGCTTCGGCACCGGCAATGCCCAGTCCGGCGTCGGGCCTTCGGCAAAGAGTTCAATGTCCTTGTTCTTGCCGGTCGCAGTCTTGTCATCCTGAACGACGACGTCGACCACAACCTGCTTGCCCTCACGGCGCACATCGCGAATGGCGAGCGGCGAAGCGTCGCCGATCTTGGCGGGCTTCGGCACGGTTTCGAGGGCTGCGGCGATGGCGCTGTCCTCGGTGCTGGCGACGCTGACAAAAGAAAGTTCCGCCTGGGCCTCGACCGGAATGCACAGCTTCTCGCATACCGCGTAGTTGATCGCGGCGCGCAGCGTCACCGGCTTGTCAGCACTTTTTGCAATGATCCGCAGCGGCAGCAGCACCTGATTGTGGTAGCCGAACGAGACGCCGCCGGCGCCGTCGGGGAATTTCGCCGGTATCGGCCAGAGGATTTTGACGGATTCGATATTGTCGGATTTGGAAAAATCGATCCGTGGCGGCACGCCGGAATCTCCCGGCGTTCGCCAATAGGTTTTCCAACCCGGCTGCAACTGGAAACCGATGCCGCCGAGCAGAACGTTACCGCTGCGCGAACCGGCGATCAGCCGTACCGCGGAGTAAGTATCCTTAATCCAGGGCGAGGCGTCCTGTGCGCTCGCGCATACGGGTGCGAGGCAAGCCAACGCGGCGAGGGCAATGCTGGAGGTTACGCGAGCGGGAACCATGAATGTCATCAGACGTCCTTACAGGGCGGTATCCCTGTGAACCACTGAATTGCCTGTGATCCAGTCATTTTCGCGGCCAAACTTTGCGCTGCTCCGGCGGCGGCGCTTGATTGACAGAGCAGGCACCCAATATCAGGATGGTTAAACAGCATGAGAGTCGTCCGCGAATGAAAGCCGCGCGCAAGAAAACGGGAAAGTCTGCTGGCGGTCACATCGTGGCCGAAGGCGAGATGTCCGGCGTTGGCTATCTCGACGGCCAATTGCTGATCGCCATGCCTGTGATGGACGATGAGCGCTTCGCCCGCTCGGTGATTTATATGTGTGCCCATTCCTCCGAAGGCGCCATGGGCATCATTGTCAACCGTCCGGCAGGCAGCATCGACTTTCCGCAATTGCTGGTGCAACTCGACATCATCAACAAGGCCGATCAGATCACGCTGCCCGGCAGTGCCGAGGATATGCGCATTCTGAAGGGCGGGCCGGTCGATACCGGCCGCGGCTTCGTGCTTCATTCGAGCGATTTTTTCATCAAGGATGCGACGCTGCCGATCGATGACGGCATCTGCCTGACCGCGACCTTGGATATTCTCAAAGCCATCGCCGCAGGATCCGGTCCCAAGCACGCCATTCTGGCGCTTGGCTATGCGGGATGGGCGCCCGGCCAACTGGAGAACGAAATCCAGCACAACGGCTGGCTGCATTGTCCCGCCGATCCCGACCTGATTTTCGGACTCGATACCGAGGAGAAATATCAGCGTGCGCTGGACAAGATCGGCATCGATCTGGCGATGCTGTCGAACGAAGCCGGTCACGCGTAGAACCTAACCGCTTCGTCATTGCGAGGGGCACTTGCGACGAAGCAATTCCGTCTTTGCAATCCTGAGTGTGGATTGCTTCGCTTCGCTTGCAATGACGAGATGAACTTCTAAATCCGCGAAAGCTTTACGCCGTTCCGGGTCCGGGCACAGTCGCAGCGGGCTGTGTTGGCGGCGGAGTGATGGTCCGGGCGCTCTGTCGGCGGTTGCGTGGCTGCGGCACCTTCTCGCCGGTCAGAAGGCGGATCGTGGCGTCAGCGTCGATCGGCTCGCCGAACGCGAAGCCTTGGGCATATTCGCAGCCCAATTGAAACAGCTCGATGGCATCCGAATCCGTCTCGGCACCTTCCGCAACCACTTCCATGTTGAGATCGTGCGCAAGCGCGACGATGGATTTCAAAAGCACTGGCCGCGCGCCGCGGCTGGAGGTGCGCACGAACGACTGGTCGATCTTGATGGTGTCGAACGGGAAGCGCTGCAGATAGGCCAGTGACGAGTGGCCGGTGCCGAAATCGTCCAGCGACAGGCCGACACCGAGTTCCTTGATCCTGGTCAGCATCTGGGCGGCGTGTTCGGGATTTTCCATCACCAGCGACTCGGTCAGTTCGAGCTTAAGCGAACCGCGCGCCACGGCGGAGCGCGACAGCACACCGCGCACGTCATGGATGAGATCATGGCGCAGCAATTGCCGCGAGGAGACATTGACGCTGGCGAAAATCGGCTCGCGCGAGCGCACCGTGCGCTGCCAGATCGCGAGCTGCTTGGCGGTGGTGTCCATCACGAACAGGCCAAGCTCGACGATCAGGCCGATTTCTTCGGCAATCGAAATGAATTCCCCTGGCGACATCCGCCCGAGCTTGGGATGATCCCAGCGCGCCAGTGCCTCGAAGCCCGCGATGGTGCGATCCTCCAGCCGCACGATGGGTTGATACAGAATCGTGATTTCTTCGCGCTCGATGGCACGGCGCAATTCGGCTTCCAGCGCGAGACGGTCGGTTTTGCGCGCGCGCATGGCGGGCTTGTAGACGTCGATCCGGTCGCCGCCGATGCGCTTGGAGTGATACATCGCCAATTCAGCGTCTTTGATAATTTCCTCGGTCAGCGGGATCTGCGGATCACTGAGGGCAAGGCCGATGGATGCGGTGAGGAAAATCTCGCGGCCGTCGAAAGCAATCGGCGCGCGGATGGTCTTGCGGATGGTTTCGGCAAAGGCTGTGATCCGCGCGGGCTCGTGCTCCGAGGTCAGGATCAAGCCGAACTGGTCGCCGGCCAGGCGCGCCAGCGTGTCCTGCGGTTTAAGGATGCGCGCAAGCCGGCGCGCCAGCGTCAGCAGGATCGAGTCGCCGACGGCGATGCCGACGGAATCGTTGACCTGTTTGAACCGATCGAGATCAATCACCATCACGGTGGGGCGCAGGTTCGGCGTCGTCTTGGCAAACATCGCAACCGAGCCGAGGCGATCGATAAAGAGCTGCCGGTTCGGCAGGCCGGTGAGGTTGTCATGCACCGAATCGTGCAGCAGACGCTCTTCGGAATTCTTGGTCTCGGTCACGTCGGTGAGCGTGCCGACCACGCGCGACACTTCGCCATCGGAGCCGACCACGGGGCGCGCCTTGAGCGCGAACCACATGAAGTGGCCGTCGGGCGTGCGCAGGCGGAAATCCTGCACCAGACGGCCGCGGCGCTGATCGAGCACGCTGTCGAGGGCTGCGCGGAAGCGATCCTGATCGAGTGGATGCAGCACTTCCAGCCATTTCGCGGCGGGGCCTTCAAGCGTACCGCGCTTCAGCCCGAGCAGCACTTCGGTTTCGGGACTGGTGAATACCTTGTCGGCGGAGACGTCCCAATCCCAGATCAGGTCGCCTGAGCCGGTCAGCGCCAGCGCGCGGCGCTCGACATCCGACACCACGCCGTTGGTGGCGCCGCCGCCTGCGAAAGCGTGCTGCATCACCGTGAATCCGATCAGCATCACGATCAGCACGAGGCCGCCGAGCAGCGCCGGACCGACGATGTCATTGGTGACGCCGCCGGCGATGGTCATGCCAGCCGCGATCACCCAGACCACCAGCAGGAACCAGGTCGGGATCAAAAGTACGGCGCGGTCGAAGCCATGGGTCGACAGGTAAACGATCAGCGCGAAACCAAACACGGCAATCAGCGCCAGCGAGATGCGCGCGATGCCGGATGCGACAGCGGGATCGAACAATGCGAGCGCGACCAGCGCGCCGAGAAACACCACCCAGCCCATGGTGATATGCGAATAGCGCACATGCCATCGCGACAGGTTGAGATAGGCGAACAGAAAGACCAACAGCGTTGCCGACAGCATGGCTTCGCCGGACGCGCGCCAGACGCGCTCCGCGCCGGCCGACATGTCGAACACCTTGCCCCAGAATCCGAAGTCGACGCCGATGTAGACGAGAACCGCCCATGCCAGTGCGGCAGCGGCCGGGAACATGATGCTGCCCTTGACCACAAACAGAATGGTCAGCACCAGCGCCAGCAATCCGGAAATGCCGATGACGATGCCCTGATAGAGCGTGAACGAGTTGACCTTGTCCTTGTAGGCTTCCGGCTCCCAGAGATAGAGCTGCGGAATCTTGTCGGTGCGCAGTTCGGCGACGAAGGTGATCACAGCGCCGGGATCGAGCGTGACACGGAAGACGTCTGCCGTGGCGTTGTCCTGACGCTCGGGGCGGTCGCCGGTCGACGGCGTGATCGAGGCGATACGCGACAGGCCGAGATCGGGCCACAGCAATCCTGACGACACGATGCGGTAGTGCGGCACGACGATCAGTCGGTCGAGCTGGTCGTCGGTGTTGTTGGTGAGCGCGAACACGATCCAGTTCTGGCCGCCTTCGCGTGCGCGCACTTCGATGCGGCGGACGATGCCGTCGGTGCCGGGTGCGGTGGAAACCTGAATGCGGTCGGTATCGCTGCGCTGGAACTCAAGCACGCCGGTGAGATCGATGGCGGGCGCGTCGCTGCGAACGCTGATCGCGTCGAGCGCATGCGCCGGCTGGGCGGCGGCGAAGAGCGTCAAGCTCAGCAGAATTGAAAGCGCTGCGAAACGAAGCGAACTTCGGATGTGGAACAGTTGCAGCGCGAAGCCTCTGATCGAGCGCAAAGTCAGCTCTCCGCGTGGACCCGGCTGGCCGCGAACGGTCAGCCGGTAGGAACGCGATAAATGCCACGAATATGAAGCAAATCAAAGGGTTTCGATGGGTTTCCCAGCCCTAAACGACGAGCACAATTTTGCCAATATGTTGGCTGGATTCCATCCGTGCATGGGCTTTTGAGGCGTCTTTCAGCGGGAATGAGCTATCCATCAGGGGTTTGACGCGGCCGTCGGCGAACCAGGGCATGGCCTTGGCCTCGATTGCGCTGACCATCGCCGCCTTGTCGGCGACGGAACGCGGGCGCAGCGTCGAGCCGGTGTGGTGCAGCCGCTTCATCATCAGCTTGGCGAAATTCGGCGTTGCCTTGGAGCCGCCGAGGAACGCGATCTGGACAATACGACCTTCGATTGCTGCGGCCTCATAGTTGCGATCGATATAGTCGCCGCCGACCATGTCGAGGATGACGTTGACGCCTTTGCCGTCGGTCAGCGCCTTGATCTTTTCGACGAAGTCCTCGGTCTTGTAGTTGATCGCAGCATCCGCGCCGAGCTTGAGGCACGCATCGACCTTGTCCTGCCCGCCGACCGTGACGAACACCTTCGCGCCGTGGGCTTTCGCCATTTGAATCGCCATGGTGCCGATACCGGACGAGCCGCCGTGAATCAGAAGCGTCTCGTTGGGCTGCAAGCCGCCGCGCTCGAACACGTTGTGCCACACCGTCATCAGCGTTTCGGCGACGGCGCCTGCGTCGGTGATCGAAAGTCCTTTCGGCACCGACATCGCGTGGGTTTCATGAGTGAGGCAGTATTCGGCATAGCCGCCGCCTGCGACCAGCGACATCACCTTGTCGCCGATCTTGCGCTTGGTCACGCCTTCGCCGAGCGCGACCACTTCGCCGGAGATTTCAAGACCGGGAAGATCGCTGGCGCCGGGCGGTACCGGATACAATCCCTGGCGCTGCAACACGTCGGGACGGTTCACGCCGGCGGCTGCGACCTTGATGAGAATTTCATTCGGTCCAGGCTTCGGCACCGGCCGCTGTTCGGGCACGAGCACTTCGGGGCCGCCGGGCTTCGAAATCGCGATCGCGGTCATTTGTGCGGGCAGCTTGTCCATGATGTGTCCTTGCGGCGGTGAGGCGGGAAATGAAATATCATCCGGGCCAGCAGCTATAATCGG
>Ga0315336_1004863_pt1 | contig 15347 bp, 10 predicted proteins | sample ASW5metaG_FD_204512 | JGI IMG/M metagenome (GOLD analysis project Ga0315336, IMG submission 204512) | Ammonia-oxidizing marine archaeal communities from Monterey Bay, California, United States - ASW #5 | ecosystem: Environmental > Aquatic > Marine > Intertidal zone | place: USA: California...
AGTCTGAAAGGACGCTCCGCCCCTCTTCGCGTCCAAGCACCTGCTGGCCGAGTCGGGTACCGAAATAGCTCGCTAAAGCTACCCCCGAACCGCAGTAGCCCATCGAGTACCAGATGCCGTCGTGACATCCCAGATGCGGCATATGCTGAAAGGTCCACCCCACAAAACCCATCCACGAATGACTTACTTTGGCATCCCGAAGTTGCGGGAAAATGGTTGTCATATGCTCGTGGAGCCGGGGGGCGCTCACCCGCGGATCGGTTTCGCTGAGCGATACCCGGCCGCCGAAAAGTATCCGGCGTCCATCCGGCGATAGCCGGTAGTACACCACGATCCGTCGTGTATCGACGATCATACGGTTGCCGGGAATCAGTGACCGCGCGGCCGTTTCGCCAAGGTCTTCCGTGGCAATCATATAAGTCCCGATCGGAAATACGCGGCGCTGCTGCCAAGGTGTCAGCCGGCTGGTATATCCGCTGGTGGCGATCACCACCTCGCCGGCCCGGACACGGCCTCGGTCTGTCTCAACCACAAAGCCCGCCCGGTCGCCGCTGCGCTCAATTGCTGTGGCGCGAGTGTGGCCAACAACACTGACGCCACTCTCTTTGGCGCAACCAAGAATTCCGTGATGATAGGCGGCCGGATCAAGGGCAGCATGCTGACACTGCACCACACCCCCGTGATAAAAGTCGGTGTCGATTTCCTTAGATTGATCCGCCCGAGGTACCAGAAATGCCTCCATCTCGAGACCCGGAGGTTGAGACTCAAGTTTACGAGCAAGCTGATCGTAGTGACGGGGTGTATGCGCTCCAAAGAAACGCCCGCAGACACGGTAGTCACAATCTATGTTCTCCTCCCGGATGAACTCACCGATCCATGACAACGCCCGCTGGCCTTCGCGATGCACCTCATAGGCCGTCTCGCGACCGTGTTCTTTTTCCAACGCAGCGAAGTCTGGCTTGATCCCTGTCCCGATTTGCCCGCCATTTCTTGAACTGCATCCCCATCCGGGCTCGGCGGCATCAATCACGAGCGTAGAGCGGCCACCCCGGGCTGTTTGTAATGCGGCACACAAACCGGTATAGCCAGACCCCACGATTAAGACGTCGACACTTTCCGGTAACTCCGGTGGATCCTCTTTGGATCTTGGTGTCCGCTCCCACCAGTAGGGGTGCTCACGCAAATCGGAAGAAAGCAAACGACTCGAATCCCTTTTCATTTAAGACTCCCGCTAGCCGGGAAATTCACTGACCTGATACGTTGCCCCGTCTAGCCATGCCGGCGAGATTTCGACACCCCACCCAGGCTGATCACGGACCGTCACTTTTCCGTCCGTTACCGTAAAAGGTGATTCGACAAAAAGTCCGTCCTGCCAAGGGTAATAGTCTATGCCCTCAATTGAGAACTCGAGATACTTCCCCGCATTGGGGATTGCTCTTAAAAGATGCATAGTGAAAAGCGTCACCATAGAAAGATTAGCGCAGTGCGGCGTACACGACAGTCCCGCTTCAGCTGCCATAGCAGCTACTTTCATGGCGCGCAGCATCCCGCCAACATAACAGACATCGGGCTGCACAATATCGACCGCAGGCAACTCAATCATACGTCTCCAGGTAGAAAGATCGCAGTCCTGTTCTCCGCCTGTGACGTCGAGCGACAGCGCCTCCGTCACCTGTTGCGTCTGTTCAAGCTCCCAGTATGGGCACGGCTCTTCAAAATGCTCAACACCACACTCCTCGAACAGCTGTCCAACCGCAATTGCCCGCTGGGGCGAAAATCCGCTATTGGCATCGACCAATAGAGAAACATCATCTCCCAGTGCACGCCGGACCGCCGGTACAATCGCCTCGGTTCGTCCAGGCCACTCATCGACATCATGACCACACTCTGCAGCGACACGGAACTTGAACGCATCGAAGCCGAATTCATCCCGCAGCCGATCCAAACGTTCGGACTCGGCCTCTGGGCCAATGTCCCGACGCATGCTAGATCCATAGGTGCGCAGGCGTCCAGGGGTACCCCCAAGCACCTCACAAACACTCTTACCCTGCTTCTTGCCCTGTCGATCCCAAAGCGCCGTCTCGAGTCCAGCAAGTGCCCGCCGAAGATAAGATCCGGGGAACTTGTGCTCGCGCTCGGGAATGATCTGTACCAACGAGGTGATATCGTCAGCAGATTCACCTAGAGACCAGGGCGCTATCTGACGATGTAGGACCTGCGCTGTGATGTCTGAGTTATAGGGTGATACCTGTCCCCATCCAACGCCTCCATCACGACAACTGACCCGTACAAATGACAGGTACTCACGGCTGAAGGTTTCGATACGTTCGATGGTGGAACCGTCATCAAAGTCCGGCATGCGCACTCCTTGATTTCACCCCTAATTGATCAGTCTACTATTTTGACCGAAAGCGCCAGGATTGCCTATGCCCCCCGGACAGTCACAAGCATCTATCCGAGGCAGCCACACGGCTCACAGGAAAGCCCTCTAAAATAGTGGGGAGGTTGCAGGCTCTTCGATCTAGTTGCCAACCGACCTTTCGAATCTACAAAATGGATAACCCCTTCATTGATTGATAACGGTCGACAAACCCCACAGCATCGTCTTGCCGGAGTTCTGTTGCTCGTTATGATTGTCGCATCTGTACTTTCAGGCTTCGGCCTTTCCGATTTTCTATGGGTGGCTGGGTTCAGTGCTCTCTCGGCTCTAGTCCTGCTCTGGTCGCGAAACCGACGAGCTCAACGCATCCAATGCTTCGTTTTTGTGACCATTGGCTTCACCTGTCTCGCGTTTGCCTGGTCTCATGGCTATGACGGGTTCCCGATCAAACAAATGCTGACTCAGAATCATCTCTTGATTAGTCTGCTTTCGGCAGTGAGTTTTCTGAGACTGATCACCGACACGCGAGGCGCTGGCCGACAGATACCCCGGACCGGGAAAAAAGCATTTTTGCAGACCCTCACCGGAATCCATTTCTTCTCATCGGTGATCAATCTTTCGGCGCTCATTATTTTCGGGGATGCTCTGGCGAAAAAAGGAAAACTTAACCGAACGACAGCAACCAGCCTGCAACGGGGATTCTCGCTGGCGGCGCTGTGGTCACCCTTTTTTGCGGCGATGGGGACCTGCCTCCTGTATGCGCCGGGGACAAAACTGCCGGACCTATGGCTACTGTCAATGCCACTGTGCTTTTTTGGCTTGGGGCTGACCTGGACCGAACACCGATTTAGTCGCTTGGGGTCCCTGCATACTTTTGAGGGCTATCCCGTTAACTTCCGAGCGTTATGGGTCCCCTCCCTTATGGTGGTCTGTATTCTGGCAGCGAATTTGCTTTTTCCGGATATCTCAGTACTGGTGCTGGTCTCAGCACTGTCTCTGATCGTGACGGCATTGGTCGCCACAATTCGCGAGTCATTCTTCCGGGCGATAAGAACGGTCCGTAATTTCAGTTGCACCCGTCTGCCAGATATGTACGCAGAATTGGGACTCTTTTTCAGTACCGGGGTCATGGCCGCCGGCATTTCGGTACTGGTGACAACAACCCAGCCCACACTCGATGTGGTCGGATTTACGCCTGGGATTGCCATCGCTCTACTTGCTGTCCTGCTCTTACTGGCAGTTGCCGGGGTGCACGCAATTGTCAGCATCGTCGCTGCATCCGCCATCGTCGCGCCACTTAACCCCGAACCTGCTGTGTTGGCTTTTATCTTCCTCGTCACTTGGTCCGTCGGCGCAACCGGAGGGCCGATCTCGGGCCTCAACCTCGCTATGCAAAGTCGTTATGGGGTGGGAATGCTTCAGTGCTTCACCTGGAATCTACGCTACACGATCGGTATGTTCCTCGGTGCAAGTGCGATCATTCTGGTAGCACTGGGCTAATCCACGCCCGGCTTTTTATTCGGGCGCAAGATACCAGCGGAATTCCAGAGGCGTAAATTCTTTATAGAACGCGTCGAGTTCAAATTGCTTGCACTCGCGGTATAAGTCAAGGTAAGTCGAGCCGAGGTAGTCGGACAGGAATTCGGCCCTTGCTACCCGGTCGAGCGCACGTTGCCACACGAACGGCACCTTTGGGTCCAGCTCCGCGCCGGCATTATCCTGACGTGCCGCCGGCGGTTCGAGCTGACGCTCGATGCCGTGATGAATACCGGCCAAGATCGCCGCCAAGGTAAGGTAAGGGTTCGCGTCGGCTCCCGCCATCCGGTGCTCCAGTCGTCGCGCCTCCGGCGCGCCCGCCGGGACCCGGACTGCGACTGAACGATTGTTATAGCCCCAGGTTCTTCCCGTTGGGACATAAAGGTTAGGTCCGAACCGACGGAAAGAATTCACATTTGGCGCAAAGATCGCCATCGATTCAGGAAGCAGCGCTAGCGTTCCGGCGATGGCCTGTCGCAGCCGATCGCTGCCTTGTTCGGATCCGTCATCAAAGATATTGCGGCCAGAATCATCAAGGATGCTAACGTGGGTATGCAGGCCATTTCCGGCACTATCAGGATATGGTTTAGCCATAAAGGTTGCAGCTACCCCGTGTTTCCGGGCGATTCCTTTGACCGCCCGCTGCAACAGGATTGCATGATCTGCAGCAGCAATGGGATCAGCAACGTGCTCCAGGTTGATCTCAAACTGTCCGGCAGCATACTCTGAGCTTGCACCTCCCAAGGGCACCCTTTGTGCCGCGCACACCGATTCCATCTCAGCCAAAAAACTGCTTACTCCATCCAGGTCTGCCAAACTGTAGACCTGTGTACGTTCAGCGGGTCGACCCGTATCGGGAAGTACCGGTGGATGCGCCTCACCGGCATCAGCCAATGCGCTATCCAATAGATAAAACTCGAGCTCGAGGGCGACCACGGGATAAAGGCCATCGTCCGCCAACCGCGACACAACCCTACGAAGCACATGCCTTGGGTCTACCGAACAGGGCTCCCCATCCAGTTCATGAAGAATACCCAATACCTGCGCCGCACCGGACCCCGCCCAGGGCACGGGTGCCAGCGAACCAGCGACCGGCTGTACCGTCACATCGGGATCCCCATCCGAAAAACCACGCCCTCCCGCGTTAGTCCCGACTCCGTTAACGTCAAGAAGAAAGGTGGAGCTCGGGATCAGAATGCCTTGGTCGTACAACTTCTCCAAATGCTTGCGGCCAACGCGTTTACCGCGAACGATGTTGCATAAATCCGGCAACAAAACATCTACAAACTCAGTCTCCGGATGCGCTTTTAGAAACCGCTGGAGTTCTATGATTTGGGTATCTATCGCTTTTTTCACTTGTACTCCTGATCTAACAACTAGGTTTCTGACTCTGAGCACTGCTCTGCATACGTCTCGTGACTTAGCGCAATACTCAGAATAGCCACCACCAGCCAGGCCAGCATCAGAGAAAACCCGAGGCGATAACTTTCAAAGGTGTAAATCCTAAGCACGTCAACGCCGACACTACCGCTCCAAAGCCGATCCAGCAACCAGCCGATCAACGGCTGGAGGAGCATAGGCCCACACATCACCCCCATATTGACCACTCCCGAGACGGTGCCCGCCAGATTCATCGGAACCGATTCCTTGGCCTGGGTAAAACCCAGGATCATCCCGCCCGAGAAGAATCCTGCTCCTAGAAGTGCACCGATCAATAAACCCCGAGGAAGGTCCGGCACCAGAATCACCACTGCCCAACACACGGACGCAAAGCAGGTCCCTACAAGATAAGGCAGCCTGCGCAAGCCAATCCGCTCAGAGATGATTCCGAACAGCGGCCCACTGAACGCCCACGACAACATAATGCTTGAACACACAGTGGCCGCAGCGGTTGAAGACATACCATAGACATGCGTCAGAAAAGGGATACCCCATAGTCCCGAGAACGCGAGCATCGACCCTACGATCCCTCCCGGCGCAATTGCGAGAAGTAACGTGTTCCGGTAGCGAAAGACCCGTCTCAGTCTCTGCCACTCAGATTCGCGTTTAGCCGTTGCAGGGCCCACATTTACGTAGCCCAGATATCCCCGGTCGGTCGGATCATCCCGGACGACCCACCACACCACCACAGCTAAGACGATCCCGACGGCGGCCACAACTAGCGTAACTGCCCTCCAGCCAAACGCTCCGCTCGCAAGGTGCAGCGGCACCCCAGCAAAGACGGCTCCCGTCATGCCGGCTACTAACAGCAGCCCAGCTGCCAGAGCAAACCGTTCCGGCGCGAGCCAGTGAGTCGCGAGCTTCAGCGTACATACAAAACCCACAGCCACAAAACCGCCGATCAATAAACGCCCCACCCCGGCCCAAAACAACGATGGGGCCATTGCAAAGATAATCGCGCCGAGGGTGCTAAGCACCAGCCCGGCCATCAGTAGTCGGCGGGGGCCAAATCGATCAGCCAACAGTCCGGTGGGGATCTGCATCAACACATAAGAATAGAAGTAGAGAGCGGAGAGGCTTCCCAACGACGCTGCACTCAAGCCGAAATCCAGGCTGAGTTCACGGTGTAGGACGGCGGGCGCTACCCGGTGAAAAAATCCCAGGAGAAATAGTCCTGCACCCAATGACCATACCGCCCAGGCGAGCAGTGCGGGGGCGTGGCGATGGGCTGAAGACGAAGCGGGCATATTAAATGACGTATTGGTTATCGACTTTGCTTCAGTTTCGGTTTTAAATTGGCCCTGTCCAATTTAGGATGGCCCAACTACCATCGTGAGCCGTTCGTATTAATAACAGCCCGAATCGACCTCCCGATCCTGATCTTGACTATTTTGATGGCGAGCTGAGCGAAGTTGCTCTCTGCTGGCGACGGATGATTCCCTCTCACGGAAGTCCGTGGGTGCCCGGCTCCTGCGCACGACTCGACCCGGCTCTTCAATTCGAAACATGAAACCCTATTCTGCCTGGAAAGTATTCGTCAACGGCCTGACCGGCCAGAAGGGTTGGGAGCGCGCCTGGCGTGACCCTGAACCCAAGGCGCAGTACGATGTCGTGATTGTCGGTGCCGGACTGCACGGACTCGCGACCGCGTATTATCTCGCGAAGAACCATGGTATCACCAATATCGCCGTCGTGGAAAAAGGCTGGCTTGGCGGTGGGAATGCGGGGCGGAACACCACCATTGTCCGCTCCAACTACATGCTTCCCGGCAACCGTGAGTTTTATGAACATTCTCTCAAGCTCTGGGAGAACCTGAGCCACGATCTTAACTACAACGTGATGTTCAGTCAGCGGGCCCACGTGACCCTGCTGCATTCACCGGCTGCCCGTGACGGTGCCGCCCGACGTTACAATACGATGCGCCTTACCGGTTCTGACGGCGAACTGTGGGATCTCGAGACACTGAAGCGCACTATCCCCCACCTCAACTATTCTCCGGATGCCCGTTTTCCGATTATTGGCGCGATGGCGCAGCCCCGTGCCGGCACCGCCCGGCATGATGCCGTTGCCTGGGGCTACGCCCGAGGCGCCGACCAGCACGGTATTGATATCCTTCAGAACTGTGAAGTCACCGGCGTAGAGCGCGACGGTAGTACAGTCACCGGCCTTCAGACCAGCCGCGGGGTTATTCGAGCTAAGAAGGTCGGCTTCGCTGTTGCCGGGAATACCTCAAGACTGTGGCGGATGGCCGACCTTGGAAAACTCCCTATTGAGACACATAAGCTGCAGGCTTTTGTGTCTGAGCCCCTCAAACCCCTGCTCGACCATGTCGTGGTGTTCGGTGTCGGAGGCGCACACTTCTATATTTCCCAGTCAGACAAGGGCGGAATGGTTTTCGGCGGCGATCTTGACTGGTACAAGTCCTATGCCCAACGCGGCAATCTTCCCATCGTGCAGGACGTCGCAGAGTGCGCCACATCGATCCTGCCCTGCCTAGGTCGGGTGCGATTGCTGCGGCACTGGTCAGGCGTGATGGATATGTCCATGGATGGCGCTCCGTTCATCTGCAAGACTCCGCTCGAAAATCTCTACCTGAACGCCGGCTGGAACTATGGCGGTTTCAAGGCGAGTCCAGCGTCCGGGTGGTACTTCGCCGACCTGATTGCAAATAACCGTCCCGATCCCGTTATTGCCAATCACACGTTGGACCGGTTTGCCCGCGGCATCAATATTGATGAGCGCGGCGCAGGCCCCGACCCCAAACTGCACGGATAGGACTGTCATGCTCAGAATTTCCTGTCCTTTCTGCGGCGTCCGAGACCACAGCGAATTCAGCTACGGAGGTGATGCCTCAGTTGAGTATCCCGCGCTCGACGCTCCGGAATCCGAATGGCTTGAGGCCGTATTCCAGCGCGAAAATCTCGACGGGGTGATATTGGAGACCTGGCAACACCTTCAGGGATGCAGGATGTGGATCGTGGTTGAACGAGATACTCGCACCCACGCTATCCACTCTGTCCGACCAGCTCATGAGGGGGTCGCACAAGCCCTCGCCACCGAACGGGGCAGGACAGACGAATCATGACCGCTCGACGCCTCGCTAAAGGCGGTCATATCGACCGCAGCACGCCGCTCAGTTTCAGTTGGGACGGTATCTCATTGAAGGGCTTCACCGGTGACACCCTGGCATCGGCCCTCATGGCCAATGGTGAGCAGATCCTTGGACGCAGTTTCAAATACCACAGGCCCCGCGGAATCATGTCGGCCGGGGTCGAGGAGTCGGGCGCATTGGTTACGGTCGGTGAGGGCGCACGGCGGGATGCCAATGTCCGCGCGACAACCCAACCCCTTTATGAAGGCCTGGTGGCTCGTGGCCAAAACGCCTGGCCCAGCGTTCGTACCGACATTGGTGCAGTCAACAACCTGTTCGGGCGCTTCTTTGCGGCCGGGTTTTACTACAAGACTTTTATGGGTCTACCCCCCTTCGAGTGGGGCCGTGGTACCGGGATGTGGATGCGGTACGAAAAAATTATCCGCAAGGCAGCCGGGATGGGACAAGCCTCACGAGAGCCTGATCCAGATCATTATGAACACGCCCATGGCTACTGTGATCTGCTAGTTGTCGGAAGTGGGCCGGCGGGACGGGCAGCTGCACTCGCCGCCGCGCTTGCCGGGTGCGACGTTGTACTGGTCGAACAGGATGCCACGCTCGGGGGCGACAGCCTGAATCGCCCTGATCACGTTACCGCACTGCACGACGAACTTCTCCAACTCGACAGCGCCGGTGTGCGCATACTGACATCCACCACTGCGTTCGGCCTTTACGACGGAGGGGTTGCCGGATTGCTGGAGCGCGTCACAGACCATCTTAGCGATCCGCCCTCGTGGCTACCACGCCAACGCTTTTGGACCCTGCGTGCTCGCTCTACCATTCTTGCTACCGGCGCTCTTGAACGCCATATTGCTTTCGGCAACAACGACCGGCCCGGCGTGATGACCGCCAATGCGGGGCGCTCCTACCTCAACCGATTTGCAATCCAGCCGGGCGAGGATATTGTCATCGCTACCAACAATGACTCTGCCTATGCGTCAGCATCCGATCTCGCCAGCTCTGGCGCCCAGGTGATTGTGGTTGATTCCAGGAGCTCTGTTCCCGGGACTTTACAATCGTTGTGCGAGGCCGGTGACATTCAACTGCGTCTAGACTCCGCGCCGGCGAAAGTGCTCGGTGGCAAAGCCGTAGCGGGCCTGCAACTGGCGCAACGTCAGGGGGGCGGCTGGCAGTCTTCCGATCGTATCGACTGCGATTTGATTCTGGTCTCGGGTGGGTGGTCGCCTGTGGTCAATCTCTTCTCGCACCGAGGCGTTAAACCGATCTGGAATCCAGAGCTGGCCTGCTTTCTCGCGCCTGCTTGTAAAGAGCCGATTCTTGCTGCCGGAAGTGCGGCGGGAATCTGGGACCACGAGGCCTGCGCAGACTCGGGGCGTGACGCGGCAGCCCAAGCCTTACAGATACTTGAGAATCCCTCACAGACAGCCACAGTTCCCGCTACAGGCAACTGGGAGGGTCGGATTGACCCACTTTATGAGGTTCGGATTTCAGGGAAAAAACTAAAGTCCTTTGTCGATCCACAGCATGACGTCACCACCGACGATATCCGCCTGGCGCAACATGAAGGTTACGTGTCAGTGGAACATCTCAAACGTTATACCACCCTCGGCATGGCAACAGACCAGGGCAAGATGGGCAACATTATCGGGATCGCCCTAATGGCTGAGGCGCTGGGCAAGGAAATACCCGAGGTAGGTACGACAACATTTCGACCGCCGTATACGCCAATCAGTATCGGCGCATTGAAGGGAAGAAATGTTGGACCGCACTTTCGGCCTCTTCGTCGCACCCCGCTGCATGAGTGGAATCTTTCCGCGGGTGGGACCATGACCATGGCAGGATTGTGGCATCGTCCCTGGTTTTTCGCCCGCGAGGGCGAGACCATCAGTGAAGCCTATGTCCGCGAAGCCGAAACGGTACGCCGTACGGTGGGGCTGTGCGATGTTACCTCCCTCGGCAAGATAGCGATTCAGGGACCGGGTGCAACCGAACTGCTGAACCGGGTCTACAGCAATGCCTTCGCCAAACTTGCGGTTGGCAAAACTCGTTACGGCATCATGTTACGGGACGATGGACTGGTCATGGATGACGGCACCACCTGGCGCCTTTCAGAGAATGAATATTTCATGACGACCACTACCGCGCATGCGGCCAAGGTCATGGCATTTCTTGAGGAGCTTATCCAGACACGCTGGAGCGATCTGAAAGTCCACCTGACGTCTGTCTCGGAGCAATGGGCCGGTGTGGCGGTTGCCGGTCCACTATCACGGCAAGTGCTCGCCGCCTGCGTCGAACAGCCCACACTGGTCTCGGACGAAGCGCTTCCGTTCATGGGGGTGGTCCAAACCTCGATGCAGGGCGGCATTCCGGCACGCATTGCCCGGATCAGTTTTTCAGGCGAGCGGGCCTTTGAGGTCTACGTGCCCTCGGACTTCGGGCCGGAAGTCATGCAGAGCCTCTGGGATGTGGCGCGACCGATGGATGGCTGCCTCTACGGCCTCGAGGCGCTCGGCGCACTTCGAATCGAAAAAGGTCACGTCACCGGTGCCGAACTGGACGGTCGAGTAACAATTGAAGACGCAGGTCTTGGCCGCATGGCGTCAGACAAGAAGTCCTATATTGGCAGTGCACTTCGTAAGCGCCCCGAACTTGTCCGAGAAGACCGGCCACGGCTGGTTGGCATTTTTCCGCGTGACCGACGGGAAATCTTTAACGCCGGCGCTATCCTGTGCGCTGCGGATCAGGTTTCTGGATACGGTGAGGGCTGGATCACGGCCGTGACCTATTCGCCTGCGCTTGGTCACTGGATCGGACTCGGCTTTATCAAAGGCGGTCATGATGCCTGGCAGGATCGCGAGCTCGTCTGCGCCGATCCGGTTCGCAAGGGCAATACGGCTGTCGAGATTGTCTCGCCGCACATGTACGATCCCAAAGGAGAGCGGATGTATGGCTAAACGACAATCCGCGCTGACCGCAAATTATCACCGGGGACTGCACGGGCGGCCGGGGGAACCGGGTGTCCGCCTCGAGGAGATTCCAGACCTCAATCTGTACCAGATGAGTGCCTGGCCAGAAACCCTAGAGGCGGTCGGTAGGACAGTTGCGCAAGCGATCGGCAGTTCACAGGCTCCGCGACCGGGCGAGGCCATCCGCGGGGAAAACGGAAGCGCGCTTCGGGTGGAAGCACTGAAATGGTGGCTGCTAGGTGTCGAACACTCGCGACTCGACGCCGAGACAGGCGTCACGCTCGATATCTCACACTCCCGTACCCGGGTTCTAGTTTCAGGCCCTGAAGCGCCCGCATGCCTCAATCGGTTGCTTCCTATCGATCTACGACAAGACCGCTTTGTCGTCAATCAGGTGGCTTCGGGAGGAATTCATCACGTTGGTATCACCTTGTGGCGCAGCGAGGCTGGCTATGAACTCTTCATCCCACGAGGCTTTGCGGAGTCTCTTTGGGAACTTCTCATCGAGACCGCTGAGCAATTTGGACTGGAGATCGTCTAGTCCACACCCTTTGGCGGGATCTTGTCCTGTCTACCCCAACACCGAGAAACTGCTGTCCGGATTGATCTCTCGACGCCGAGACATGCTGGCTGTATCAAGCTCGAAATCAATGTGTCGGAGCTTAAATTGGAAAGGTTCGCGATCGTGATCCCTCCCCGATTCACAGTAATCGATCAGGCCTGACATCAGACGTCCTGCAGCGGGCGCATTCTTAAATTGATTCCCACTTGACCCGCATGCCATATAAAAGCCCTTGACTGCAGAGCAGTCATAGATCGGTAGCCAGTCCTCAGTCACATCGTAGAGATCGACCACGCCGCGCATCCGATGAGGTAACTTAAGGCCCCCCATGCGTTGCGCAAGGCGTAGGGCCTGCGTAGTTGCCTGATCTGAAAAGTCACGATTGAAATCATCAGGATCCGCCCAGTCATGAGCATCGCAAGGCGGATCTTCGCTTCCGGCGAGAACATAGTTTCCCGTCTCAGGTCGGCAGTAGACCCCAATATCATTATCGGACACCACGAGTCCGGCGCCCTCGAAATCGAGACCTTCTGGTGCTGGCACGTGCGCGACCTCCTGTCGCAAGGCGCGTGTGGTGATCCGCATATCGGACACCGCACCTGCAAGTTCGTTAACCTTGGATGAGTGGGGGCCAGCAACGTTTACCACTACTGGGGCTTTAATCTCCGTGCCGTCGGCCAGCAACACCCCTTTGACTCGCCCGCCTTCCGAAGGAATCTGGACGACTTCACGGTTAAACAAAAAGGAGCAGCCGACCGCCTCAGCAGCTACCTGTATATTTTGGGACGCGAGTTGGGGGTCGTTAATGTATCCCGCTGTTGGAAAGAAAACACCCTCCGCAATCCGCCCTGCACCCGGCTCTCCAAACGCTGGGTCTTCCATTCGTTTTGCCGGTGCAAAACAACGCAGGTCGTAACCGGGAAGCCGTTGGGTGATCTGCTCCTCACCCCATTCCTCAAAAGGAATAGAGAGTGCGCGAACGTTCTCAACCACATTCTTGAGGTGCCCGTTTCCTTCGGTCTTCATTACCAGGGCCCCCGTTTCATGAAACCGGGCGACTTCAAGATCAGCTAAAACATTTGGCCCAAGGTATTCCGACCAGTGCTCCCAGTCATGATAGGCGTCAAATGCGAAAGCGGTGCCTTCAAGCGTCGAGTAATGGACGCGGATAATCGCGCAGGAACTCGAGGTTGAACCGTAACCTGCCTTAGGGGCTCGATCGACGCCTATGGTCTTTCGGCCGGCCTTCGACAGCTCCAGCGCGACAGCCGTGCCAATAATTCCTGCGCCGATAACGATCGCATCGGCGGTTAAATCTTTACCCATTGTGGTGGAGGCCCCTGTATCTCTTCGTGTTGCCTTGTCTATCGAATCTCACACAATCCCGCAGCGATCAATTGGCAATTGTGCCGAGTGTTGTAATCACTCCGGTCAGGTAATGATGAAATTTATAGTAGCCCGCTGGAGTCCCCAGATACCCATCGACTCCCCAATTATTGTTCATCGTAATGTCGAGGTAAGAAAAGTTTTCACTGTCATACTTAGGATCGTAGGCACCATGCGTGTGATAGGTTGCGGTTGCGTATCCTGAGGGAACACTGGTTGGCGAGCCGATGTTGACTCGATCCACAGTACCCTTAATCGGCTCTGTCGCACTGAAAGTGTTATCCGGATTACGGTAAACCCAACCCCCATACTCAAGATTCTGCGCAACCGAGGTCGGGTTAACCCCGTTCAGCACGTTCCACGCAGCTTCATGCTGGGTGGAAAAACGAAACTGGTTGTCGGCATCGTCACTACCAGAGGTCGCTACCAGGGCGACGCCTACCGCACCCGCCGCAACAAGTGCTGTCGTGGCTATATCAGTGGCCGTATTGCCGCCTTCACGGGCAAACAAAGTGTCCTGACCCAAAAGGCTGCCAGAAATGTTGAGAACCCAACGCTGATAAATACCGTCGGCAAAGCGCGTGCTGCGCCCGTCCCGCAATTCAAATCCCAGGGACATTTTTTGGCTCAATGGCAACTGCCAACTAAGAACTGTGGAGACTGCATCGGAGCTCGCGGCGGTATAAGCGGCACGGACTATTCCAAAAGGTAGGCGCATTTGCACCTCTGCTGCATGGGCCACACCCGATTCTTGACCGTCCACGCGAGAGAACTGGAAAACAAGCCCCTCCGACGTGGCACCGGCGAACCAACTGACACGATCGGGCAGATCCAGAGCGCTTATCTCGGAAACTCCGGTGGTGAACTGAAACCCTCCTTTCAAAAAGTCCAGGGCTGCGCCAGTAAAACGTGACGGTCGCTCGTGCTCTCCATGAAAAAGGCTTGCCTCCTGCTGGGTAAACGACTGCGCAGGAGACAGAGATGACAACCCCTGTCCTTCTCCCCAGAATCCGCTGAAACTGAAGCCAGACGCGCTAACCGCGGAAAGCAGAAACGCGTCATCACCACTCACTCCAGCCATGGCCTGCACGGCCGTTGTTCCGTTACCGGAACCGGTCTTGAACCACAAGGGCTGATTGGATACGCCAGGCGACCCCAGAACAGGGATAATACCGGCACAAAAAATAATGAACGCCGTGATCAGGCGTTTCAGCAAATTCCGAAGCACTGGTCTTTTCCTTGAGGCAGATGAACGCGAACGCAGACTACCTGATCCCTGATGGCTTGCCAACCATGAGCAGGCGTTTTTCTGGAAGTAACATTAACATGATGATCTCCGTCATTAACGCACAATGAAAGGCCGGGAACTACTTATCTCTCTTTTTGTTCCTCTGAGCTGGGCGCTTGGGTTTACCGTAGCCAAGGCAGGCCTTGCGGAATTCCCACCGCTGCTATTGATGAGCCTTCGCTTCTTTATCGCGGCGCTGGTGCTCGTCTGGTTCGTCCCCATACCCCGAAATTGCATGAAGGATCTTTTCTGGATTGCCCTGATCGGCTCGACCATCCAGTACGGTCTGACCTTTACAGGCCTTTCCATGATTGATGCTTCCCTCGCCATTATCGTGGTTCATTTGGAAGTTCCCTGTGGGGTGCTACTTGCGGTACTGATCTTCCGGGAAAGACCAGGACTCATTCGAGTTTGCGGCATGGCGGTTTCGTTTCTCGGCATCGTGCTTATCGCCGGCCTTCCCGATACGGAGGGTCAACTGCTGGCGATCTTCCTGACAGGAACCGGTGCAATGATCTGGGCGGTCGGGCAGATCATGTATAAGAGGATTAGTAATAAACTTGATGGGTTTACCGGCATCGCCTGGATCGGTGTTCTGGCCGCTCCGCAAATGCTCGTGGGATCATTTCTATTCGAGGACGGCCAGTGGGAAGCCTTGACCCAAGCGACCTGGATTG
>Ga0315336_1004864_pt1 | contig 15344 bp, 14 predicted proteins | sample ASW5metaG_FD_204512 | JGI IMG/M metagenome (GOLD analysis project Ga0315336, IMG submission 204512) | Ammonia-oxidizing marine archaeal communities from Monterey Bay, California, United States - ASW #5 | ecosystem: Environmental > Aquatic > Marine > Intertidal zone | place: USA: California...
ATTTCCGGCACGACCGTTGTATACGTATTCTTTCCAATCGACGAATTCATGCAACTTCCCAGCGCAAACTTAACCGGAACCTGCAAGATTCTGGTGCCATTCAAGGCATCCGACAGATTCTGAAACTCAATCAATTGCGACTGATACCACGCAATATTCGTGACTCATAGTGTCGTCTGAGCCCAAATTCAGTGCGTGATCCGTGGGTTCTTTGCCCGGCCTCGATCATTGGTTGGAGCGTATTAAACTAGGAATGCTTTCGGTGACTGAGCGCACAACACTTCTCGGCGAGCCGCAGCGTCTTTTGCTCAAAGCAGTGACCGGCTCGGGACCAGAGGCTGTAGATGCCTTTCGACGCTGGCGTGCTCTGGTGCCATTCGATGCGATCGAACACTCCGCTTTAAGGATTATTCCACTTCTTCTTGCGCTCATGAAGCGCGAGGGGCTGGACGATCCCGATCTTCGACGCATGAAGGGAATTGAGCGCCACATCTGGGCTTCAAACACACTCCGCTTTAAGCAGCTCTTTCAGGCGCTAAAAGCCATCCGGCGCGCCGGCGCGCCGTTTGTGTTGCTCAAGGGTGCTGCGCTCCTGGCTAGGGTGCCGGAAATGGCAGCTCTCCGCACTAACGGCGATTACGATGTTCTCGTCGATCCGTCATACATGGCCCCGCTGCGTGTCGAACTGGAAGCCGCCGGTTTCGTCATGCGCGGCCATTCGTTTGACGACTGGGGAGGCGAGTTCCAGAACAGTCCGACGGCGGGCATTCCAATTGCCCTTGTTGGTTCTGCGGCTGAAGTAGACATCCATTGGCGGGCACTGCCCCATCTGCGCGATCCGAAATTGACGGAACGGATACTTAATTCCGCAGAGGAGGGCGCGCTTCATCAAGAGACGGTGCCGATACCTGGTCTGGCGCACCAGCTCTTCATGTGTCTCGCTCGATGCGAACCGTGGGACAAAGATGAATGTCTCACGAGACTTCTGGAAGCATATTTCCTGCTGTCAAAGTGCGGCGATGCGTTGGACTGGTCCGAGCTTGAAAGATTGATTGCCCAGTATCGGCTGGAAGCCTGTGCATCGGCCTTTTTTGAGGAACTCGTCGCCGGGACAGGCATTGCCGTTCCTGCTGCGGTGAGACGAGGGCTTCCGTCAGGGTCATTCATGTTGCAAAGGGAATGGGAGGCGCGCGGTGTTGCTCCATCCAAGCGGACACTTTTGCAGCATTGGATTCTGCAACATAACGATGTGAAGTTTTCACGCAGGAGTCCGTCCGATTGGACGCTGACATTGCGCGAGGCTTTGCTCGCCACGATCAATCCGCTTGGCATGAACCTCGAAGCCCTTTGGCGATCAGCCAGCCGGCGAGCGTCCAGTCAACCCGATGGCCGGCGCAAATTCCTTTATGGGTTTTCATTCCCCGAGAATTGGGGCCGCTGGACTGAAGGCCGCCTGGCCCTTGCGGTGATCCCGCTAAACGATGAGCAAAGAAACGGTGCACCCGTCGAAATTAGCGGACATGTTCTCAACCCGCGCCGGCGCACCAGAATCTTCATGACGGGCGGAATGGGGAGCAAGAAACTGAAGGTGCGACGGGGACAACCCCACGTAACTCTATCGCTTCGCCTGCGGCCACTCGAATCGCTTGGTGGCGATGGGTTGCTCGCGCTTTGGTTGCCAGACGCGAATTCGCCCAAGGCACTGGGAATCAACCCTGATACCCGCGCGCTTTCCCTGGCGATTCATCGGGACTGACTTTTCCGGGTTGGTCGTGCTGGCGGAGCGTTGCCGCGCATTTCGTCAACCGGATCGTGCTCGGAATCGGGCGACGAAATTGCAGATGCCAGGCCCGAACACGAAACAAAAGCCCCGAAGCACGGGTTCAAGACGGCGGATAGCTCAATAGCTCAGGTGCCAACAGCCGACTGGTTTCCCGCGGGCTTCCAGCGCGAATTTTTTGGTTTCAAATTCTTGATGGATGTTCCACTGGCTTGGTCGGAGCGAGAGGATTCGAACCTCCGACCCCTAGTCCCCCAGACTAGTGCGCTAACCGGGCTGCGCTACGCTCCGAACCGTGCCAAGAGGCACGGATGCTGTAGCCTCCTTCAAGCCACCGCGCAAGAAGGGGCGGCTCGGCAATTTGGGCATCTCAGGCCCATTTTGGGCGCTCAAGCCTGCTGTGGAAGCAGTCCGACGCGACACCCCGTATTCGCCGCAACGGCCGCGAATGATCTAAAATCGGCGCGATTCGCCCGGGAGTATCCATGAACGAGACCTTGATTTCCGCCTGCCAGATGTTCCTCATCCCGGCAACGATCCTGTTCGCAGCGGTCGGCGTCGCAAACAGCCAGGGCCTGAAGTTGCTCGTTTGCTTCATGGGCGCGGCGACAACGGGGCTGTGGGCCTACCGCGTCTGGTATTGGACCGGGCTGTCGGTCATGGATCGCCGGACCGGTCTTGGACTGGCCGGTCTTTACGCGCTCGCATGGGTCTTCACGTTTCTAATTCAGCTCAAGAACACTTTTAGTTCCGGGTACAATCGGCGCTGATCTCGGCGTGGGCTTTTAAAGATGTTCGGGCTCTTGAGATTACCGCAGCTTGCCTCTCGCTGCGACGGGGAGGATGCCGACAATCTCATCGCCACGAACCATGACGACCTCGTCGGACATGTTTACTACAACGCAGACATGGTTCGGCACGATGCGGACGATGTCGCCGACAGCTGGCCGCGTGTTGCTCTTGGTCAGGTCGAGAAAGCCGTGTTCTTCGGCGAAGCGGGCAATTCTGGCTTCGGGGTGTTCGAGGATCAGCCCGTAGCCATCGAGACCGCCGGTGTCTGCCGTAAGCGTTTTTGAACCGGCATCAAGAATTCCGCGGTCGGGCGCAGCGCGGCTGACCACGGTGGAGTAGACATGCAAAGCGCAATCGTCCCATGTGGCGACACCAGCGGCGACCTGCATGCGGTCATTGTAAATATAGGTGCCGGGCCGATGTTCGGTCGCGCCCTTGAGTTTGCCGACATTCTTCAGATTTGGCGATCCGCCGGTCGAAACGACGGCGGGATCGAGCCCCAGTTCCCGAAGGCCGACTAATGCGTCATCATGGAAACGCTGGGCATCGCTCCAACCGCTTTCAGTTGGATACATCAGCAGTCCAGCGAACGAGAGTCCGGGCGTTTCCTTGATCTGGCGGGCAAGTGCGATGACCTCCGCAGGCGTCTCGACACCGGCACGTTTGCGGCCGGTATCGCACTCGATCACGACCGGCAAGGCGCGTCCGGCGGCCGCTGCGGCGGCCGGCAGCCCGGCGATGACGACAGCGTTGTCCGCAGCCACCGTGATGTTCGTGGTGGCGAGCAGCGCGCCCAGACGCGCGATCTTTTCGTCGCCGAGCAGATTGTAGCTGATGAGGATGTCGTCGATACCGGCTTGCGCCATCACTTCGGCTTCGCCGAGCTTCTGACATGTGATGCCTTTTGCTCCGGCTTTGATCTGAAGCTGAGCGAGAAGAGGGCTTTTATGGGTCTTGATATGTGGCCGGTTGGCGACGCCTGCCGCGTCACAGATGCTTTGAACGCGCGCGATGTTACGTTCAACGCGATCCATGTCGATGACAAGCGCAGGCGTTCCGTATTCGCGGGCGATTTTCAGAGCGAGGGGGCAGGACAAAATTGATTCCTCTTTTTCAGCAGGCCTTCGTATTGCGAAGGAGAGAGTGTAGTCCAGCAATTCAGCGCGATGAGACGCCGGCTATCAACCTTCGCAGTTTCTGGACTGTGCGGCGAATAACCAGCGGCAAGCCGCCTTCGTGATAGACGATGGCGAGATTGAGTCTTGCTCGATCAAAACGCCGCCGGAGTTTTCTTGGCCATGGCATCTCCGCACCGAGCGGTCTGGCCTTATGCGAGAACTGCCCTGCGAAACCCACGAAAAACTCAGCCCACACTTTCGATACATGTGAAATATCGTAGCGCGCCTTCACATCGCCGAGAGCGTCTTGCGCCATCGCGGCTCTTTTAGCCGGATGAGCAAGCAGATCGGTCACCGCTTCGAGCCAGTCCGTCGGGGTATTCTCTACCAGCAGCCCCGTTACGGAATTCTTCACAACGTCGCTGTACGGGGAAATGTTGGAATAGATGCCGACGCATCGGCAGGCACCATACTCGCGATACTTGTTATCCGTCTTGCTGCGGTTTGCTTCGTGATCGATCACCGGCGCGAGGCCAATCGCCCAGTTTCGTGCGGCCTGAAAGCGAATGTAATTGTTGTAGTCCTGAGTGTGGGGGAAATAAACGACGCGATCGTTGGGTACGATACCCCTCGGCAGCGTGCCGGCGAACTCGAATGTAGCCTGCGGGAATTTCTCAAGGATCGGCGCAATGAGCGATGAGATCAGATTAAGATCGTCTATCCGAGATGGGCTTCCAGCGAAACCAATCCGGATTTCTTCGGTAGACGACGGCTCCACGCCCTCGATCAGGGAAAAATCGAAAAATGTTGGAAGTACCGAAACGCGCCTATTGAACGGTGAGAGGAATTTCGCAAGCTCGTGGGAGTTTGTAAGTACAGCCTGCGCGTTAGAGATCGAAAACTCCAGCGACTGCCGGACGATCGGATGGCGGTAATATTCGGCAAGAGGCGAGTCTCCGAGGATGCGCCAAAAATTATCGTCGATGTAGAATGTGTAGGGATAACGGGCGTCGACAAGCGCTTTCGTCCACGACAGCGCAAGAGGATCGCCGCATCGTATAAACAACGGAATCGTGCCAGCAGCGAAGTCGCTGGTCTGAAGCTTGTCGAGAAATTGCACATTGTAACCAATGCCGTGCCGATCGCAGGCCTTCAGCACCTGCTCGATCAAATGCGTGGTGGCGATCTCCGCTTCGATGATGACCAGTATACTAACGCTCGCCATAGCTTCCAGCCGCCGATCACGGAGCAGATTGATTGGTGCGTGTGTAGCAGTCGAGAACGTCGTCGGTATCGCCATCCATCCGAATCGAGCCGGCGTCCAGCCAGATCGAGCGTTTGCAGAATGACCGCAACAGGTCCGGTGAATGACTTGCAAAGACGAGAACTTTTCCTTGCTCCATGAACTCAAACATCCGGCGCTTGGCCTTTCCGGCGAACTTGATGTCGCCGGCGCCCATGACTTCGTCGATCAGAAGGATCTCAGGGTTGATGCTGGTCGAAACAGCAAAAGCTAGACGGACGAACATGCCGGCTGAATAGGTGCGCACCGGATAATCCAGAAACTCGCCTAACTCGGTGAACTCGGCGATCTCGGGGAGTTTCTCCTCGATTTCGGCGGGCGACATGCCGAGCAGTAACCCACGGATGCGGATGTTGTCGCGTCCGGATTGGTTCATTTCGAACCCGGTTGCAAATTCGAACATGGGGCAAACATGCCCTCGAACAGTTGCCGTGCCTGATGTCGGAGGATAGATTCTCGCCATGACCTTGAGCAGGGTGCTTTTGCCTGCACCGTTCAGACCGATCAGGCCCACACGTTCGCCGTGCCCAATGCTGAGGTTCAGATTGTGAAGGGCATCGACGCTGTATCGGTCGCTTACCGATTTCGGGCCGGCGAAGCGGCTGACAATCCAGTCCTTGATGCCTCCGCTGTCGCGCTGGCCTTCGAAGCGAATGCCGACGTCAGCAAGGTGAATGCCGAGATCGGTCATAGCAGGAATACCAAGCGGTTATCGAGTTTACGCGCGACAAAAATGGCGATGATCCAAATCAAGAGAATATAGACCAGTGCAAACCCGTAATTTTCAGTCGGAGCGAAGCTGCCTGTGAGAATAGGGTGACGCACAATGTCGACGAGGTAATAGAGAGGATTAAGTTTATACACGAAATCCAGATGCTTGGCCTGCAGCAACTTGATCGGATACATGATCGGCGTGACGAAGAAGATCACCTGCAAGAGGCCGGCAAGCGCATGGGGCCAATCGCGAAACCGCGTTCCGACATATGCCGAGATGGTAATGTGAGCGAGTGCGGCAATCACCAGCAAAGCAAGGCCGGGAATGGCCAGGAGCCATCCCGTTGCTTCGAATCCCCCGATCACGATCTGCATCAAAATGACCGCGCAGAAGCCGATGAGCAAAACAATGCTGTAGGTTACCAACGCGCGCAGCAGGTAGATTTGCTTTGGATAGGAGAATTGCTTGATATAGCCTTCTGCACCGACAAAAGCGCCGCCAGCCTCCGTGAAAGAGGAGAGCAGAAAGCCCCAGATCACGACCCCGGTGATCACAAACGGCAGAAACTCCCGCATGGGCTGACCAAACATTACACCGTAAACGACACCAGCTCCCCCGACGAACAGTCCGAGGTTGAGCAAGATCCACAGCGGTCCTATGAAAGATCGCCGGAACCGCGTCTTGATGTCCTGCCCCCCCAGGAAGGTCCAGACCCGCCAAAGTCTGCAAGAGGTTAGGGCATCGGCGAACAGTTGCTGACCAGAAGTCATTTTAGGCGTCTCGCCTCAAGCCCATGCGAATCAAGCCTACCGAGTGGCTTTCTTCGGTGAAGCCGCATCGTCTGTAAATACTGATGGCTTTTGCGTTCTGTTCCATCACTTCCAGAAAGAGATAGGACAAGTCCAAGACTTTGATTCCGAAGCGCACGAGTTCGCCACAGCTCCGGGTGATGTAACCATGCCCCGCCTGGTCCGGGGCTGCAAGAAAGCGCCCGATCTCCGCAGTGCCTGAGGCGCGATCGACATCGTAAATCCCGCATTGACCGACGGGCTTGCCGCCGGCTTCAATCAGGAAGAAAAAGTCATCGTCCTTGTTCACATAGCGATCGTACCAGTTTTTATGACTTTCGAACGTCAATTTGTCGGATGTCTTGAACCAGACGCGCGCCTCGTCGCGATTTCGCCAGTCGAGGATCGTCTTCAGGTCGCGCTCTTCGATCAGCCTCAACGTGACCGTGCCGTCTCCGAACGGTTCGATTTGTCGTTTCATCTGGCGTATTTGACGATCAGTTCAGAGATCAAGTCGACGTCCGCCTTCGTCATGCGTAGATGCATCGGCAACGAGATGATTTGCTTGCTGGCCGTTGCCGCGTTGGGGCAGGTGCCTTGTGCAAAGGCGTACATCCGATAATCGGTGTTGTCGCGGTAATGCACTCCTGGAAAGATCTCATGCTCGTTGAGTGCCATCATCAGGGCGTCGCGATTCTGCACGCGAATTTGCAGGAGGTGCTGGGCGGATTCGCAACCTGCCACCGTTTGCACAACCGTGACGTTGTTTCTGCCCTTCAGATTTTGATTATACCAGGTTGCGAGCTGGCGGCGGTAAGCATTGTCAATGTCGAGATACTTCAACTGAACGAGCGCGATCGCGGCCATGATCGAGTTGCCGTGATATTTGTATCCGACTTCCTCGACATCATACATCCATTTATATGCGCCTTGGGAGGCGGTGCGCGCATAAGTATCCTTGTTAATGCCGAGCCATGTCAGTTTGCGGACGTGCTCGTCATCCTCGGCTTCATTGAAGCAGATCATTCCGGAGTCGGCTGTAGGGAGATTTTTGACAGCTTGAAAGCTGAATACGGTCACATCTGCGTCGGCGCCTATATGTTTTCCGTCAATCCGCGTTCCCGACATATGAGCAGCATCAAGAACCAGCTTGATATTACGGGTGCGGCAAATCTCCACGATCTTCGCGTACTGACCGGAATTGCCTCCAATGCCAACGAATATAAGTGCTTTCGTTTTGGGCGTTATGCGCTTGAGGACGCTTTCAGGATCGAGACAGAGACAATCGTCCACGTCGGCGAACACCGGCTTCAGGCCGGCGTACAGAATGGCATGGTTCGTCGAGACGAATGTCAGCGGGGTAGTGATAACCTCGTCTTCATCACTCCATCCAAATTTGGATTTGAACAGCTCGAAGGCCAAATGAAGGCCGACCGTATTTGAGTTCAGGAAATGAGCATGCGGAAGTTGGGTGTATTCTTTCCATGCGGTTTCGATTGCAACGGTCTTGAAGCCGAGTCCGGTCCATCCTTTCTCGAGGCATTCGCGGATTTCCGCGAGACATTCCTCGACGCGAAAGTTCGGAACAAACAATTGAACTGCCATAACGATCCTGCGATTTAGAGAAGTTCCAACGCATTCAGCGACGCACCCTGTCTGTCTTTGTCAGACAGAATGGGTGACACCGATGCCTTTGATTGTGAAGGGATGGTTGGCCATTTGATTGCGACATCTTGATCGTCGAAGCGAAGGCATCGTTCGTGTTCGGGATGCCAGTAGTCGGTCACTTTGTACTGAAAGTCGGCGGATTCCGAAAGGACGAGGAAGCCATGTGCAAAACCTTCCGGTATCCACATCGCTTTCCCGTTGTTCGCGGAAAGATGCTCGCCGACCCATTTGCCGAAGGTCGGCGATCCGCGCCGTATATCGACTGCCACATCGAACACTTCGCCCGACGTAACACGGACGAATTTACCCTGCGGTCGGGTGACCTGATAGTGCATGCCACGCAAAACGCCCTGAGCCGACCGGGAGAAGTTGTCCTGTACGAAGGTGATGGTTGACCCAACAGCTTCAGAGAAAGCTTTCGCATTGAAGCTTTCGAAGAAAAAGCCGCGGTCGTCCCGAAAAACCTTCGGCTCGAATACGATCACGTCCGGAATGGCAAGCGGAGCCGCTTTCATCAGAAGATTCCGTGAGAAAGCAAGCTGTAGAGATATTGGCCGTAGCCATTGTTTTTCAGCGCGGCCGCGAGTTCTTCAAGTTCGGCGTCATTAATCCATCCGTGGCGCCATGCGATCTCTTCCGGGCACGAAACTTTCAATCCCTGCCGCTTCTCCAACGTTGCGATGAATTGGCTCGCCTCGAGGAGCGTTTCATGAGTTCCGGTGTCGAGCCATGCGTGACCTCGCCCCAAAATCTCGACAGAGAGCTGTTTCTTGTCGAGATAAAGTTGATTGAGGTCCGTAATTTCTAACTCCCCGCGGCGAGACGGCTTGAGCGTCTTTGCCAGCGGAACGACCTGGTTATCGTAAAAGTATAGACCAGTTACGGCATAATTGGATTTCGGAGCCGTCGGCTTCTCTTCGAGCCGTAGAGCCTTTCCGGAGGGGTCAAATTCTACGACGCCGTACCGCTCCGGATCGTGAACATGATATGCAAACACCGTTGCGCCGCTGTCGCGTTGTGAGGCGTTCGCAAGAAGGTGCGAGAATTCGTGGCCATAGAAAACGTTATCGCCCAGCACCAGCGCGCTTGGCGCATGGCCGATAAATTCTTCTCCAATCAGGAACGCTTGAGCAAGCCCGTCTGGCGACGCTTGAACAGCATACTGGATGTTCAATCCCCATTTTGTTCCGCTACCCAGCAACTGTTCGAAACGGGGAATGTCCTGTGAAGTGGAAATAACAAGAATTTCCCGTATATCCGCCAGCATAAGCGTCGAAAGCGGATAGTAGATCATCGGCTTGTCGAAAATCGGCAGCAGTTGCTTGGAGATTGACAATGTCGCCGGATGAAGGCGGCTTCCGGAGCCGCCGGCCAGAACGATTCCTTTACGTTTCATAGCAGTCTCGATCTTGCGACTTCTTCAATGAAGCGATTGGCGTGTATCTTCCAGTCCGGCAAGTGAACGCGAAACCGGTCGCGCAGCAACGACGTTTCCAGCCTCGAGTTTTCTGGACGTGCCGCCACGGCGCCGTAGCTTGCGCGTGTTGTCGGGAAAACGCGATTTGAAGTCGCCTTGATGGGGAGGCCTCGATTGCGCGCCAGCCCAAGAAGAAATTGAGCGAAATCATACCAGCTTGTCTCGCCAGAAGCCGTCAGATGGTAGGTTCCGGACAGCTTTTCGGACTGCTGGGGATCGTTGATCTGGTGAAGGATCGCTGCGGTGACATCGGCAACGAGGTGGGCGCTTGTTGGCGCACCGAAACTGTCGGCGACAACCTCGATTTGATCTCGCTCGATCGCGCGCCTGAGAATTGCCAGCGGAAAACCGGATCCGTGCGCTGAGTAAAGCCAGCCGCTGCGTATAATGAGGTGTTTGCAATCCACGCTGCTAATTGCGACCTCGCCGGCCAGCTTGCTGTGGCCGTATACATTCAAAGGATGAGGGGCGTCCTCTTCGGTATAGGCAGAGGTCTTCTCACCGTCGAAAACGTAGTCGGTTGAGTAATGCACGAGCCATGCGCCGAGACGGTATGCTTCCTCAGCCATGACCCGCACGGCAGTTTCATTGATTTGATACGCTTTGGCCTGTTCGGTCTCGGCCTTATCAACCGCGGTGTATGCTGCGGCATTGACGATAAACGCCGGTTGATGATGCCTGATCTGAGAACGAAGCTCTTCGAGGTTTTCAAGGTTCACGGTCTGCCTATCACAGGCAACAAGCGGGCCGATGGTGCTGAGCGGGCGCTGAAGTTCCCAGCCGAGCTGCCCGTCTTTGCCGAGAAGCAGGATCTTTGGTGGGCGCGTCGTCATCGTGTTGAATAATTCCGGCCAAGCCAATCGCGATAGCTTCCCGCAACCACATCCTCGGTCCAGGCGGAGTTGTCGAGATACCAACGCACCGTTTTGCGAAGTCCTGTCTCGAAGGACTCACGAGGTTGCCAGCCGAGAGTTTCGCGAATTTTCGCAGCGTTGATCGCATAGCGACGATCGTGCCCCGGCCGGTCGGTTACGAATGTAATCTGCTGCCTGTACGAACCGTTTGGGGAAGGGCGTTCCTGGTCCAATGCATCGCATATCGCATGCACCACATCGAGATTGCTTTTCTCGCTGTCGCCTCCAATTGCATATGTATGGCCGGGTTCTCCATCGCGAAGGACGGCGCGGATGGCGGAACAGTGGTCGCTCACATACAGCCAATCGCGGATTTGCTGACCGTCGCCGTAAACCGGCAGAGGCTTACCCGACAACGCATGGTGTATCATCAGCGGGATGAGCTTTTCGGGGAACTGGTAAGGGCCGTAGTTGTTCGAGCAGTTGGTGATGATAACCGGCAGGCCGTAAGTATGATGCCACGCTCGTACAAGATGATCCGATGCGGCCTTTGAAGCAGAGTAGGGGCTGTTGGGCGAATAGGGGCTCGCCTCGCTGAACGGCTCGGACTCAAGCGCCAGCGATCCATAGACTTCGTCGGTCGAGACATGAAGAAAACGGAAGGTCTCTTTCTCTCTAGGCGGCAGTCCAGTCCAATACTCACGAACGACCTCAAGAAGGCGGAAGGTTCCGACAATATTGGTCGTGATGAAATCTTCCGGACCGAGTATTGAACGATCGACGTGAGACTCTGCCGCAAAGTTCACGATTGCTCGCGGCTTTACTTTTGACAGGAGTGATCTGACAAAATCCACGTCACCGATGTCGCCATGAATAAACGAGTGGCGCTCGTCGCCTTGCAGACTTGCAAGATTGTGAAGATTTCCCGCGTAAGTCAGCTTATCGAGCGTGACGATTGGTGTAGGTTCAGTTGCGTGCCAGTCGAGAACGAAATTCGCACCAATGAAACCCGCGCCGCCTGTGACGAGAATGGGATGTAATCCGTCTGCTCTCAGAGAGGTAGCGCTAGCCATTTCACCAAGTTTCTGAAGATCGCAGCGAAGGCATATTACGGCTGCGAAGCATGCGCGTCATCGCCAGCTATACATTTGAGGGCGTTTGTGACAAGGCTCGACGCAAGGTTGTAGTGGGCGATCCCGACTGCGTCAACAATCTGAACCATGTGTCGTCAAAGCAGCCACGGTCGTTTTTCGATCTCTAGCTACCGGTTTTTGGCGATGACGCAGGGGAATTCATTCGATTTAGAGCTTCTTTCACCTGGCTCAACAGAGGGCCATCGCCCGACGTGATCTCTGTTCTGTCTTGGCGATTGGACTGAAGCAAGACCATTGTGTCATCTGGCTGACGATTGACATCTGATGCACGCATCACTGAAAATTCGCCGAGGATTTGGCCCCAGGCTTTTGCAATCGTATATATTCGACTGCGACTGCACGCTTCATCCGCAACGAATGTGACATAGGCGTTGTCTCGTAGAGCGCCCGCAACCTGCACAATGTGGGACCATGTGCGATTGCGGCCCACCAAGCCGGGCCCTTTCAGAAAAAGGTTTTGAACCTGATCGGGCATGGTCCGTTTTGCCGACCATGCAATCCGCTCGTAATGTGGAGGTTCAGCAGAGCCGAATACACGGCCCGCGATGAACTCTCCCCATCGTTCAACGAATTTACGGTGGTTGCGGTTGATAATAGTCTTCCGACGCCGACTGTTCCAGATCGTTTTCGACGTCGCGTTTTCCTTGTGTATGACGGAGGCGTCGGCGCAGTAATAGGTGTACAATCCCATCGCGCGAAGTCGCAGCATTAAATCAACATCTTCAAAGTATCCCGGATCGAACAGCGGATCGAAACCGCCAGCCTCCAGGAAGATGTCGCGGCGCAATAGTAAGCATGCGGCAGAGCAGTAATCGACGATGTGCAATCCCGCACCGGACAAAATACCAGCGGGCGGGCGCGTCAGGCCATGACGAATGGTCCAGCCATCGGGGCGGACGTATCCTCCTGCCTCCTGTAAACGACCATCAGGATATCTGAGTTCGGCACCAATAGCTCCTGCACGGTGCGCCGTCTCCAGCGCACGCAGGAGGGGGCCAATATATCCAGGTGTCACCATAACGTCGTTGTTCACGAGCAGGATAAATTGGCCGCGGGCGGCCTCTACTCCGATGTTATTGGCTTCGCCGAAAAAAAGATTCTGATCGAGTTCAATCAGCCTTGCGCCATGAAGGCTGCAGGCATCGCGAACAATCGATTTTTCTTCGGGATTGCTGCCGTTATCGACGACGAGAATTTCGTATTCCACGCCCGATGTATGGGTTCGGATACTCGCAAGGCATTCCTGCGTCATCCGCCCAAGATTCCAGTTCAACACGATGATCGAAAGGCAGGGTGGCTTTTGCTTTTGAAGCTCATTTGTCATAATTATTATGCGTCTTTTCGATCGTACGATCTTCGCCACCTCCATTTATCGGCAAGCTGCCTATATCGATAGACAATGCGCCAGCTTAGCGACGACATTGAGTCGTGCAGAAGCGCGGTAACGAGGTTCATTCTCGCTTCGAGTTCCGCGTTGCGATCCTTGAGCGCGGTCAGTTCGTCTTGTTGATCCATCCGGTGTCCCACTGATTCCCGGCAAGTGACCCTATCGGGCAAGCCTAGACAATCCATTTTTTCAGGGCTAGGCAAAATCAGTAGATTTGAGTCTTTTGAACATCTGGCCTGCAATGGAGTCATAGTGAAAGTCCGAGATTTCTCATCTGATCTTACGATTCAAGGAAAAATAGACGATCGGATTTCACCTCAAGTTTCAATTATTCTTCCCACTTACGCTCGTGGGCGGACATCTCTGCCAAAGGCAATCGAGAGCGTTCTATCTCAAAGCTTCGGCGATTTTGAATTTATCATCGTAGACGATGGATCGAGAGATGGAACGGCCGACGTGCTCGCGGACTATGCGCGGATCGATAGTCGCATCTTCATTCATACCTATAAGCGCAACAGTGGACTGCCTGCATTGAGAGTCAATCAGGCCGCTCTTCGTGCGCGTGGGAGGTATATCGCTTATCAATTCGATGACGATCGCTGGACCGACGACAGTTTGCAGATGCGCGTGTCGGAACTGGAAAAGATTGACCAGCCGGCTGTCGTTTACGGAAATTCACAGGTCGATTTCGATGCCACGAATGGAAGGGCAGTATCTCAGATTCTCGGTCAACCTTTTAGTTTCGCACTTTTGGCTAACCAGAATTTCATCGCCAATAATACGATCATGCATCACCGCAAGCTGTTTGACCTTGCTGGAATGTATGATCCTCACATCATATTTCGCCGATACTCAGACTACGATTTGTGGCTGCGATTCTCCAAATACGCGAAATTCCTCTGGATTGACCAAACAATTTCCCACGTTACCGCGAATCTCGTCGACTCCTTAGGAAAGGAAATACGGCACTTCTATACATTGCATCGTAAGGCGATATCCCTGAATCGCGATCGTTTGCTGAGGCCGGATGCGATTGAGGATTACGATGTCGTTGATATTGCGCAGTTGGGAGCGCGCCTGACCGATGATGAAATCGAAAATTATCGCAGGAATATCGCTGTTCCGTTCCTGGCTAATTTCAGTGACCATTGCGTTGCTGACGAATTGGATGTTGCAGCGAGCATCCGCAGTCGTCCGCTCAACTTGCTGACTGTCAAGCCGGATTACTCAACGTCGGTCGATGTCACGATAAACAATTTTGCAAATCTGCCATTCCAGCGCTCGCTCACCAACACCTTTGTGCCCGAAAGGGACTTGGCGGCTTTCGACTTAAAAGGCACGGATGTGGCGATACTCTACCGAACGGTTGGAGAGGCAACGAGTATCCTTGCTAGCCGCAGCAAAGTCCCGACCGTGTACGTCATGGACGACAATATGTTGCATTTTCATGAGGTAGGACCGGAACACCATCTTTTGGCGCCGGAAACAGCTGCGCATCGAAATATCGTTCGCCAAATTTCAACGGCGGATGCGTGCATCGGCTACAGTGACGTCATTACGGAAGATTTGCGGGATCTGAACCGAAAAACAATTCAACTCGCGACGAACATCCCGCGTAAGTTCGTCCAACCTCGCGAATACAAACGAGGTGAGCGGCTTCGCGTCGCGATTCTATCCGGTTCTGTCCGTGCGGGAATATTGGCGGAACTCTGGCCGGCTTTGACGGATTTTTCCAAACGATATGCCAATGAAGTGGAATTGCATTTTTGGGGCATAGATCCGGCTGCCTATGGACCGCTCGCCTGCGCGGTTTACTTCAAATCATTCAATTATCACTACGAAGGCTATCTCAATAGCCTTTTAGAGGCGTCATTTGATGTTGTTCTCGTGCCGCTGGATCATTCCACCCGTGCGGCAAAAAGCAAAAGTCCAATCAAGCTTCTTGAAGCTGTGGCCGTCGGTGCGATGTGTATTTTCACAGACGCACCTCCATATGCATCGCTTCCGGACGATTGCTGTCTGAAAGCCCCCAATACGATCGCTGCGTGGAGTGCGGCGCTGGAAGACGCCCTTGCGATGGGGCCAACGGGACGAACGGCGTTGCTCGAACGTGCGCGCAGCCTCGTCGTGGAGCGATATGAGACCGAAACCCAGTTTTATGATTTTCTGGCCGCTTACGATGCGGTCAAATTGCACGCGAGGTTGGGTGATGGCGCGATTGCGTTCGGATTTCATGAAGCCGCATTGGGTGGAGCTACCCTGCATTTGCTGCACCATGCACGTATGGCTCGGTCGCTTGGCTTTGTCG
>Ga0315336_1004865_pt1 | contig 15344 bp, 15 predicted proteins | sample ASW5metaG_FD_204512 | JGI IMG/M metagenome (GOLD analysis project Ga0315336, IMG submission 204512) | Ammonia-oxidizing marine archaeal communities from Monterey Bay, California, United States - ASW #5 | ecosystem: Environmental > Aquatic > Marine > Intertidal zone | place: USA: California...
CAGAATCGCTTTATCAGTATTGTCTCCAGCTTATGGGAGAGCTGGCCACGTTCACCAAGGAAAGCAAACGACCGATCGAACTTGCGACCTATGACCAAGAAGCATTGCGCGAGACTTTCGCGCCGCTCATGACCGAACTGCGCCATTCCTTGAGCATGGTCGTCGAACAGACGGCGATCCAGATCCCGTTGGAGGAACGCCAATACGGCGTTCACGTCGGCGTCATCGCCGATCCCTCCTTGGTCAGTCAGGCAAGTTTTGTGTTGGCAGTTCAGGCTGATTTACCTGCGGACGCCGTTCACGGTCGTTTCCCGAAACAGGTCAAAATCGGTCCGGTAGAGAAAATTCGCGATTTGGTAAATCTTGCATTGCCGGGAATCGCGTTGAATGCCATGCCCGTCGCGCCGCGACAAATTCCCTATCATGCCGGCATGATCTATTTTGAACTCGATCGATCCCAGGAACTTTGGAGGAACCTGGATCAATCCGGCGGACTCGCCGTTCACGTGTCTGGAGAGTTTCCAGGCTTGGAAATGGCGCTTTGGGCAATAAAGAGATGATTGGCCATGAGCGACAAAGATAATCCGCAGGAAGGTTTTCAGCCTGAAGAGACGGTTATTCGCCCAATGCCCGGCGGCAGTCGCGGAAGGGAACAGCGAACCACGATTTCGGCAAAACCGGTTGTATCTGACCCGCCGCCGGTTGCGCTAGACGAAAGTGCGCTTGGCACCGATATCTCGTCGAACCGATATCTGTCAGCGGCGCGCATGGTGCTGATTATTCTGCGCAGTCTGCAAAACCTGCCGTCTCACGACAACATTCAAGGTTTGCGGGCTCGGCTTGTCACCGAAATTAACAACTTTGAAACGGCGGCACGCAGCAGAGGTATCTCGGCCGAGGACGTCTATGCGGCGCGCTATGTGCTTTGTACGGTGCTTGACGAAGCCGTTCTGGTGACACCGTGGGGCAGCGATTCCGGCTGGGCTGCCGACAGCCTTCTCACTAATTTCCACAACGAAACTTTCGGCGGCGAGAAATTTTTTCTGGTTCTGGATGAACTAAGCGGAGATCCGGACAAAAACGTTGAGATTCTCGAATTGCTGTATGTTTGCTTGGCTATGGGCTTCCGTGGCAAATATCACGTTATGGATGAGGGGCGTGCGCAACTCCAGGATCGTATGGCACGGCTTTATCCCCTTTTGCGCGAACGCAGGCGTGCCGAAGAAACCGACCTTTCGCCCAATTGGCGCGGCTTGGAGGATCAGTCAGGGAAAATCCGTAATCGCACTCCCATATGGCTTTCGCCGATCATTGCTGCTGCAATCTTGTTGGGTGCCTACATGGCGATTTTGTTCGGCCTGAACGAAGCTTCGGATCCGGCATTTGCGCAGATTCAGGCTTTGGGCCGCGAGATGCCGGTTCTCAAGCCCGAGAGAAAGGTGGTGGCGTCAAGCCCGCCGTCGCGCCGCGTACTTACGGACCTGTTCGCCGAAGAACAACGCCGCGGCATCCTGGAGGTCATGAGGTCGGATCAAGGTACAATCATCCGAGTATTCAATAAGGGGCTGTTCGCCTCCGGCAGTACCAGTATCAACGAGTCGTACAGGGCGTTGTTTAGTAAGATCGGTCGGGTGATTTCTGAGTCACCGGGCTCGATCATCGTGGCCGGCCATACGGACAATATTCCAATACGAACGCTGAAGTTTCCGTCAAATTGGCATTTGTCGGAACAGCGGGCGATTGCGGTAGCGACGATGTTGACGGCGTCACTTGGACAAACCAATCGCCTGACGGTCGAGGGACGATCCGATTCCGAAGCGATTGCCGATAACGCAACCGAAGCCGGCCGCGCGACGAACCGCCGTGTTGAAATCATACTGGAAGCTTACTGAGCGCTGTACCGAAACGCGGAAATTTAAACAAATCGGATCAATGTCAAGTTGACCAGGCATATGAAACGAATAGCAAAGTGGTTCACACAACGTTGGGTCTTGTCATTAATCGGCATCATTTTGCTGTCGTTGGTGATTTGGTTCATCGGGCCGCTGATTGCGATTGCAGGATTTGCGCCCCTGGAATCCAACATTGTACGGTTGGCGGCCATATTGTTGATTTTCCTGATCTGGTGCCTGCTGAATTTCCGTGTCCAGTATAGGGAAAAAAAGGCGGAAGAGGAAATTGCCGAAGCGCTGTGCGAGGACGGCGGCGTGGACGAGTCCGCGGTCGGCAAAGAAGAAGTTGCGCTGTTGAGGCAGCGCATGCGGGAGGCGATGAGGGTCCTGCGCAAAGCCGAGCTTGGTGGCCGGAAAGGGCGGCGGCGATTGGCGAGCCTGCCGTGGTATCTGCTGATCGGTCCGCCGGGCGCCGGCAAAACCACCGCCTTGGTGAATTCGGACCTGAACTTTCCGCTGAGCGACACGATTGGTCGCCAGGCGCTGCAAGGGTTTGGCGGGACGCGCAATTGCGATTGGTGGTTCACCGACGAGGGCGTTCTGCTGGACACTGCCGGCCGCTATACCACCCAAGACAGCGATCACAAAGCCGACGCGGCCGCGTGGCAAGGTTTTCTCGCCTTGCTGCGTCGATACCGGCGCAAAGCCCCGATCAACGGCGTGATCGTAGCCGTCAGCGCGACTGATTTGATGTTGCCGGAATTGACCGCTCAATATGCGCCGTTGATTCGCCAAAGGCTGCAGGAACTTTATTCCGAATTGAAGTCCGACATCCCGATCTATTTTCTGGTCACCAAAACAGACTTGATTTCGGGATTTACCCAATATTTCGATGATCTGGGCAAGGATGCGCGTCATCAGGTTTGGGGATTTACCTATCCGTTATCTGTATCGCAAGACGTGGATGAGGCCGTTAAGCAGTTTTCCGATGAGTTCGACAAACTGTTGGGGCGGTTGGACGAGCGACGTCTGGAAAGATTGCATCAGGAAAAAGATTTGCTGACGAGGGGAAAAATTTTCGCGTTCCCGGAACAGATCGGATTGCTGAAGACGCCGCTGCAGAATTTTCTGAAGGAAGTGTTCGCCAGCAGTCGATTTGATGCAGCGGTCGCGCTTCGCGGAATCTATCTTTCGAGTGGCACGCAAGAGGGGGCACCAATCGACCGTCTAATTGCGGCGGTCGCGGGCTCGCTCGGTATTGCCAGGTCGGGCGAGGCAGTCGCCGGCGGCAGCGGTCGCAGTTACTTTGTCACGCATCTGTTTCGTGACGTGATATTCGAAGAAGCCGATGCCGTTATGCGGGGGAATTGGTGGAAGCGCAAAAGAACGTGGGTCGTGCGCGGCAGTCTTGCGTTATCGGTTCTAGCGATAATCGTCGCCGCATTGGCAATATATGGATCCTACGTCAATAGTCTGCACCGGATCGCCGAGGTAAAGGCCGAAGGCGACGGCTATCAGGCCGTTGTCTCGACATTTCCGGACAAGAATGCCTCAATTTTTCAAGTCCTCCTTGGGCTCGACAAGCTAAAGGCCTTGCAGGCTAACGCCGAAAAGCCGTCCGCTAGCTGGATCTTGGATCTCGGCTTGGACCAGGGGAACAAATTAGGCGCGGCGGCGAGGAAGGCCTATCGCAAGGCTCTCCATCACGCATTGTTGCCGCGGGTGGCTTACCGGCTCGAGGATCGCCTGCGGTCCGGGCCGCGGGATGCCGAGCTTCTCTATGAGACCTTAAAAGTCTATTTGATGCTTCACGACACGAAAAGATTCAAACGGCAAGACGTTCAGTTTTTTCTGGAAGCCGATGGGCAGGAGTGGTTGCCGGGTTCGGAGGCGGAGAAGGCCGGTGCAAGTTACAAGACCCACCTCGACGCTTTGCTTGTAACGAGTGTTGCGCCACCGCCGAAAGATGAGGACTTGGTCGCCGGGATTAGACATGGCCTAGCCGATCGGCCGATCGCCATGCGTGCCTATCAGCGGCTAAAAGAAGTGTATCTTTCGAATCCTGCGCTCGCCGAATGGCGAATCGATACGGTGCTCGGGCCGCGGGCCGGCGAGGTGTTCGTGCGTCGTAGCGGCCGCCCGCTGCGCGAAGGCATTTCCGGGTTTTTCACAAAAAATGGCTATCGGAAAATCTATCCGGCCGAAGTGCTAAGTTTTGTTAACGCTTTGCATTCGGAAAGTTGGGTTGCCGGCGGCGAAACAGAATCGCGCGCCGAGGCGCTGGCCGTGACCCAACGCGACGTTCTAGCACTTTACTTCGAAGAGTACGGTGAACAATGGCGCGCTTTGATACGTGATCTGGAAATCGTGCCATTCCGCGGTCTCAGGCATGCGGTTGCGGTGTTGGATCAGCTCAGCGGTCCCAATTCCATGCTACAAAAACTATTCGTGGCCGTTGTCGAAGAGACATCCCTAGCAAAAAAAGCGCCGCTTAAGACGGATGCAATCGTTCAAGCATCGAGCGGGCTCGGCTATTGGCGCCGCCGGCTGGCGACGATCATGCGATTTGCTTCGGAAGAAGATCTCAAAGCGATTACTCAGGATCCGGCTCAGATCGTCTATCGTCAATTTAGTTCCATCCGAGCGCTTACGAAAGGTCAAGGCGACGCACCGGGAGAACTGGACCGGCTGCTGCCGCTGCTGCAGGATTTGCGGGCGCATTTCAACTCCATTGCGTTGTCACCTGACCCAGGTGCGGCTGCCCGGCGCGCCGCGCAGGATCCTGCATCGCCGGGGCGGACGGCAATTTCCAAGCTGTCATTGGAAGGACCGCGACAGCCGGAACCGCTCAATCTGTGGATTGCTCAGTTGATCCGCGTCGGAGGCAACCTTTCACTGGACGCCGCGGTCAGTAACCTGAACGGTTTGTGGCAGGCGGAAGTTGGCAACTATTGCCGTCAGGCGCTGAAAGGCCGATATCCGTTTACGCCGGGCAGCAAGCAGGACGTCAATCTTAACGACTTTGCGCGGCTGTTCGCGCCGGGCGGAATGTTGGAGGTATTTTTTAACAAGCATTTGTTGCCGTTTGTGAACACGTCGTCCAGACCGTGGCGGTGGGCGCGCCTATCAGGATCCAATCTGCAATTGTCGCCGGCGACGTTGGAGCAGTTTCAGCGGTCTGAAGATATTCGCAAAGCGTTTTTCCTGTCGGCTGCTCGCGTGCCGAGCGTGTTGTTTGACATAAAACCCTTGTCGCTGCATCCGGATATCGGCCAGGCGAGGTTGGAAGTTGCCGGACAGGTCGTCAATTATGGTCACGGACCTACATTGTACTCGCGGCTTGAGTGGCCCGGCCCCAACGCCGCGAATGGGGCAAGGGTTGCGTTTACCCCGCTTACGGGAGCGCGTTCGGCGACGCTCTCCGCGACCGGTCCTTGGGGCTGGTTCCGGTTGCTCGAAGGAGCGCAGCGGCAGCAAATCGGCAGCGACGTGATGGAAGTTCGTTTCGTCGCGCAAGATTACGACGCCAGCTATGAGATCCGAGCCAACAGTTTTTTGAACCCGTTCGACTTATCCCTAATTCGCGGATTCAATTGTCCCGGTCGGCTATGAATTCGGCCAAACCCAACGGCCCGGGATTTTTCGGCAAGGCGCCGGCTCACGGTGACTTCATTGCCCGGCGTGTGCCGGATGCGGTGGTCGGAAAAGTCGATACTTGGCTGCAGCAATGCCTCGCCGCCAGCCGCGCCACGCTGGTCGAGCGTTGGGTAGAGGTATTTCGTATAAGCCCGCTGTGGCGGTTTGCCGTGTCGGCCAACATATGGTCCGACGAAGGGGCCGTTTGCGGTGTTATGATGCCGAGTGTGGACCGTGTTGGACGGTATTTCCCGATGGTCGCGATTTACGAGTTCCAGTCCGAAATCTCTCTCACGAGTTTGCCATTCAGTGCAAAAGAATGGTTCTCCGATCTTGAATCCGTTCTTCTCGGCTGTTTGGAAGACGCGTTCGATATTGACGCGTTCGACGATGAGCTGTTGGCGCTTGGACCGCCGCCGTCACTGCCGAAACCGTCGGCTCTGACGACGCGGCCATCTGTTCTGTCTGGCGGCGGTTTTGAGATGACTGCAGACCGCAGGGAGGACTTTGAGGAAGAGCCGCTCCATACATTAGAATTGCTTGCACTTGGCCTCAGCGAGGGAATGAGCATTTGGTGGTCCAACGGCTCCGACAGCATCGTGCCACGATTTGCGATGGTGCCCGGTTTACCGGAGATCGGTCGTTTTGTCGGGTTGCTGGAGGATCGCGAGTGAATTCCGATCAGTCCGAAATTTTCTGTCGATCTGCGGGAACGACCCACGTCGGGGCGGTTCGGGCACGAAACGAAGACGCGTTTCTGGATGAGCAGGAGAATCGGCTTTGGGTGGTGGCCGACGGCATGGGTGGCCATGACGCCGGCGATGTTGCCAGCGGCTTATTGATCGAGCATCTGCACGGGCTGACCGGCAACACGATTGACGCCGTTGAACAGGCGGTTTTGGATGCGGTTGCAAACGCAGACGCCGCCATGCAGGAATGGATTTGTAGCGCTAAATCGCCGCGCGGCATGGGAAGCACTATTGCGATGCTGGCCATACGGCATCGGCAGTGCGTGTGCGTTTGGGCCGGCGACAGCCGGATATATCGACTGCGGGCCGGCGCGCTGCGGCGTCTCACACACGATCATTCCGAGGTCCAAGAACTTATTGATGCGGGCATCATTGACAACGATGCGGGCGAGACGCATCCGGCTCGCAACATTATTACGCGCGCGGTCGGGGCCGGCGGCAGCCGAGCGCCGGACGCGCGCCGATACAACGTCGAATCCGATGATTGTTTTCTCCTTTGCAGCGATGGTCTAAATGGGGTCGTGAGGGATGCCGAGATTGCCGAAGTCATGCAAGCCGGTGACCCGGAGGATATCGTACAGGCGCTTCTTCATTTGTCGCTTACCAGAAGCGTCTCCGACAATGTGACGATCGTCGCAGTCAATGCATGCTGAGGGTCGGCGCCGAATGTTCGCAAGAGAAAGAGACTGCCGCCGACAGATGTCTAGGTTATTGTTAGAAAAACGAACTGTGGAACCCGCCGTTACATGCGGGGAGCCAGGCCCAAAGGGGTACGTTCGCTGGCAACCGGTGAACTGGCGCGCCAATCTGACCGGCTCGTCGCCATGACGGCTGATGACGACAAGACTAAGGTCACGGGACCGGGCCTGACCAACGACTCCGATCAGGATGTCACCCGATTGGAAAGTCCGTTGCAGACCGGTCGGGCATCCCGATCAACTGATGACGACGGCGTCCTCCAGGCCGGCACCATTCTCAGTCACACCTATCGCATTGGTGGCTTGCTCGGCCGCGGCGGTATGGGCGAGATTTACAGTGCCTCCCATGTCGAGTTGGGCACACAGCACGCGATCAAAGTTATCCGGCAGGATCTGGCGGACGATCCCAAGATCATTGCGCTATTTCGTCGGGAAGCAGGCGTGCTTCGGAATTTACGCGATGATGCGGTGGTGGCCTATGACGGTGTTTTCCGTGACGAGACCGGCCGGCTTTTTCTAGTTATGGAGTTCGTCGACGGTCCGTCGCTCGCAGAGCTCCTGGATGCCGGTCCGCTGTCAGCGTCCGATATCGACACACTTCGCAATCGAATCGCTTCCGGACTGGCCGTCGCGCATGACAACGCGGTCATTCACCGGGACATTTCGCCGGACAACATCATCATTCCGGAGCGCCAAATCGAAAACGCTAAGATTATCGATTTTGGCGTCGCCAAGCTTGCTGATGTCACCGAAAAAACAATCTTGGGTGACGAGTTTGCGGGCAAGTATTCCTATGTGTCACCGGAACAGCTCGGCATGTTCGGCGGTCATATCGATGGCCGATCCGACATTTTCAGTCTAGGCCTTGTTCTCGCTGCAAGTTGTCTCGGTCGACCGCTGGATATGGGGCGTTCGCCGGCCGCGGCTGTCGAAGCCAGAAAATCCGTCCCCGACTTGTCATCGCTGCCGAAGGAATTGGCCGAAGATCTGGCAAAAATGTTGCAACCGGATCCGAACAGGCGGCCGGGCAGCATCCGCGATATCATCGCAGAGTCGACCGAAGTCAGACGAAGCGGTGTGAAAACGGCGGTAATGATCCGGTTTGCGGTCGGGGTCGGCTTGATCGTGATCGCCGCCGGCGGTTATTGGGCCTATAGTAATTATATCATCCATGATCCAGTTATTGTTGAGCACAAAGCCGAGCCGAAGGCATCGACGGATCAACCTGGACCAGATGAAAACCAAGCTGAACAACCACCGCCGCAACCGGAAGATGCGCAGCCGCCGCAGCTACCGGAGCCTTCGCCAACGCCACCACCCACTGTCATACCCTCGCATTCGGCCGTGATCGAAAGCCTGGATGATACGTTAACGCGTTTTCTAGGCAGCATAAATTGCGGTACCGTCGGCGGCACATTGGCGGAATCCGACTTCATCGCCACATTATTCGGGCATCTTTCTAATCGATCGCAACTGGATCAACTCCTATCAACGGTTCGAGCCACCGAAGGTGTGTTGTTTGTCGATACGAATAAAGTAAAAATCATTTCGAGTACGAATTGTAAATTCATACAACGTATTGAACAAATCGACATAAAAAGATCCTCTGAAAATATTGCCGAGACGGCGCTGTTCGGAAGTCGCCTGCAAGCGATACAATTAAGTTTTCAAGATGGTGATTTTTTGGATCTAATTCTGCAAAGTCCTGATTTTCCTTCATTTATGTATGTGGATTATTTTGACAACAATGGGCAAGTTCAACATTTGTCCCATAGTAGTGCGTTCATCACTGATTTGTTCGCGCCGGGCAAAGAAATTCCACTCAGTGACGATCGCTGGAGAATCTCTGAACCTTTCGGTCATGACCTTTTGGTCGCATTCTTCACGTCGGCACCACTTTTCGTAGATTCTCGACCGCTGGAAGAGGATGCTTCTGGCTACCAAGAGAAACTGCTGAAATCGCTAAGTGCATTGCGGCTCTCCGAGCCCGACTTCCAGGCGAAAGCGACATATATAATCGTCGAAACCGGCCCAAAACCCTAAAGTTGTTGCCGGTTTTCTCGGGACTTCTGGCGTTCTACTGGGAAATGCCAAGTTGCGGATGGGAATGTCCGGAGCGAAAGCGTGCTCGCATGTCGTTCAGGACCGACTTGCTTGTTCCAATATGGGTCTCATTGAAAACCTTCATTTCCGGAGTATGCATCAGGTAAGCCTGCATCTCGTTGACAACGAGGAATTGGTCGTTGATATCGTATCCTTCGCCTGCGAAATAACTGAGAAAGCCTCTACGTTCGTCGGGCGTTAGCCGGTTTTCCCAGAAGCTAAAACAATAGGACCGATAGTCGTCATTCATGAAAAAAACAGCATGGCTAAGCTCATGACGGAGAACAGTTGACCGTAAATTTCTGTCGATGGTTTGAACGATGCTGTCGGTTGCTCTTGTCGGTCCAGTTTGAGTCAACGATATCAACACTTGCTCCGGTTCCGCGGCGGCGAATTTTCCGCTTCGGGACAGGAGCGCTTTATGTTCCAACAGCAGCTGGCGCAACTTACGCTCTTCGGCGTTGAGGTTGGTTGCGGTGGCAGCTGCTCTGTTGAAGAACTTCGCAAGATCGGATGCTCTGTAGTCATGTCCGAAATACAGCGTTCCCGTCGTCTTACCAGTGCTTTTAACCAAACGCTGTAGTTCTTCACCGGTCAGCAAACGATTTCTCGGAGTATCCTGTTTTTCGACAAAAGCGGCGATTCGATTGAACGTGAGGCCTTGGTCAGTCAGGTTAGGAAAATCAAAGACCAGGACCCTACTATTTCCAGCATATCGGGCGACCGAGAGCGTGTCACTTACTTGGTCTAGTATATCCTCGAATGCCAGCGTCTCAAGCTTCCTAGGCGTCGGGGCCGAGGCGGCAACCGCTACGGCGGTTTCCGGTGTGATCTTAAACTCGGTTTGCGTCGCGAAAAACTTGATACCGGCTGAAAGTGCTATCGCAGATACGACCACAACGATTCCGGCCATGGCGCCTCGCCGCAGCCCGGAATCCAAACATTTTGCGATCAGCGGTTTAGTCATGAATGCAGGGAGCCTAATTTATTCGGTCGCGAGTAGCTTCACAGGTTTTGTTTGTCTATTTTCATCGTGGGCGAGGGTCGTGATCGTTGGCAAATTGAAAACTTCGGCCTTCCGTAAAGCCGCACGGCGCCATTGTGCCGAACTACAACACGTTTTGCACCTATCAAAAGATTCTTTATGGCCGAATATTGCGATGAAATATTCAGTGTCGGCGAGTGGCTCAAACGCCGGCGGGCAGGTCGAGAATCGGCTTCGCCAGGTCGCGCTCGATCCGGGCGCCCATTGGCAACGGGATGAACCGGTTCGATTGGGAAACATAGGACCAGGCCCTGCCAGGGGGACGCCATGGCAGGTTGAACGCGTTGGTCATCCCGCCGTCGGGCCCGATTGGGTTGCCATGATCCTCATATCCCAGGTTGGAGAGGACGCCGGTGATGCCTTGTGCGCCCATCTCCGCCCAGGTGGTTGGGAGATTCGGATGCTGATTGTGGAATACCCGGAAGTGCTGTGGCGAGGCGGGCGAGTCGATAAAGACAAGAGCGCAGCCCTGCATCGCGGCGGTCAGGACGAGCTGCCGCGGCGGATTCGCGCGTGGAATATCAACCTAGCCTGGTAGGCCGCCGCCACTGAGGAATGGGCACCAGTGAGCGAAGATTGGACCGTCCCCGGTGATCGCTTAGCCAGCCCCCGGGCTGGCGAAGTGAAGGGTTGCTGTATTGCCGCCGGTCGGCCCTAAATCAAACATGCCGAACGTCGCTCCGTTCAGTGGCTCCAAGTTCTTGGCGCCGGTAATGCCTTCTTGCATCTTCTTGTTGTCGACGCAGACCTGATCGAGGAACATCACTGGATCATCGGTGAATAGCTTGTTCATTCCGTTCATGACAAACCGCGTTTCCATTCCGGTGATAATGCATCTTGGTGCGGAGGCCGTCGATTGGACCTCTCCAAAGGACATTGCTTTGAGTTCCAGACGATGCGACAGCACGTATTTTGCCAAAATTCTGCATCAAACTCCGTCAGAACCGTATTGCAATAATTACATTGTTTGAGTTCGATATCATCCTCGTGTTCCGTGACAAAGTACGTAATATTACCATAATAAGTGCATGCTTTGCAGTGCTGGACGTGGAATTCAACCCAGCTATAAACTCCTTCCATCGGCCGTCTCCCGAGTTATCATCAGCGGCACCCGAGGTGCCCCGCTCGGTGAAGGAATTGCTTAGGGTCAATAGTGGGATTGTTGGAAACGGCTTGTATTATTGGATCCTTTATCGTTCGGCTTCTCGGATTTCAGTACCGCCGGCTATTCTGCGCTCGAACATTGTTCAGCGTGCGCTGTAGCGGCCAGGCGCTTGCATTATCAAATCACTGCCGCTTAAAATCAGCCACCGAATGGGCCAGAGCCTCCATTAGCAAAGGTTCCCAAGTGTCCTAAATTATATGACGATAGACAGGTCCGCGTGTTGAGATGGAACTAGCTAGCCTAATCTGGAGCAAGGCGTTGAAGTTGGTCCTCAATGTGGTTGGTATCGCGTGGTTCGCCGTGCACTTGTTTACTTCGGATTCGTTTCAAGCGGCTGCGGCTGTGAACCACGCCAACAAAGAAAATCGTGCGGCGCTGATCATCGGCAATGCGACCTACACAGCTCTTCCGGCTCTCAACAATCCTCACAACGATGCTGAAGACATGGCGGAGGCGTTGAAAGGACTTGGCTTCGATGTGCTGCTTACACTGGACAGTTCCCATGATGCTCTGAAAAAAGCCGTTGCGGCTTTTGGCGAAAAACTGGATAAAGGCGGCGTCGGTCTGGTTTATTATTCCGGGCACGGGTTGCAGGTTGATGGCGTGAACTACTTGCTGCCAGTCGATGCCAACCCGACCTATGCGGAAGACGTCGCAGTGCAGGCGCTGGATGCCAACGCGGTAATGCGGATCCTCGGTGATGCGGATCTCGACTTCAGTTTATTCATTCTCGACGCCTGCCGGAACAACGAACTGCGTCGGAGAAACGCCCAAAAGATCCAAGGTTTAGCGCGCATGGACGCGCCGGAAGGCGCTCTTATCGCCTACGCGACCGGGCCAAATCAAGTTGCCAGCGATGGGTTTGATCGAAATTCGATTTATACAGCGGCGCTGTTGAAGCATATCAGTGAACCAGGACAGCAGGTCGAAGACATCTTCAAGAAAGTTCGGATTGAGGTCAGCAACACTACCGGTGGTCTGCAGGTTCCCGTTGAGTTTACATCTCTTACAAAGGATTTTTATTTCGAACCGCCATTGCCGGGTGCTGTCGCTCTGCGTCCAGTGAAACCGGAACCGGTGCCGATGGAAGTTGGGCAGGAATTCCGCGATTGTGAAACCTGTCCGTTGATGGTTGTCATTCCCGCCGGTGCCTTCCAAATGGGATCCAATGATCGGGACCGCAACGAACGCCCGGTTCACGAAGTGGTTTTCTCTAATAATTTTGCTATCGGAAAATACGAGGTCAGTCTTAAAGAATGGCGCGCTTGCGTTGAAGCTGGTGGGTGTCGACGGATCATTGAAGCCGAGATTTTCGATGATGAGAGCCATCCCGTCGTCAACGTAACCTGGGACGACGCGAAGCAGTATGCTCGTTGGCTCAGCCGAAAAACCAATCGGCAGTATTCGTTACCGTCGGAAGCGCAATGGGAGTATGCGGCACTTGCCGGTTCCAGTTCTGTTTTCTGGTGGGGTAACAGCAGAGGCGTGGCGCTCGCAAATTGCAAAGATTGCGGCAGCCAATGGGATGGCCAAAAGGCCGCCCCGGTCGGCTCCTTCAAAAGTAACCCGTTTGGTCTGCACGAATTGCACGGTAACGTTTGGGAGTGGGTCGAAGATTGTTGGCATCGAAATTACAAAGGCGCACCCGAGGACGGCAGCGCCTGGGTAACCGGTTCCTGCTCCCGAAGCGTCCTGCGCGGAGGGTCTTGGCGGGATACCAGCGAAGCCGCACAGGCAACCACGCGCGGGCGATTTGGCCACGGTTCACGTATGGATTTCGGTTTTAGAATGGCGGCTAAAGTCAACAGGTGATGGGGCCGCGCGAAGTACTGCACAAAAGAGGTTTGTCGTGGATTAACCGTCAAGACGCTTGATCCAGAGAAAAAGGGTTCCATTCTTGACTATTTGTTTCTTTAATACGAACATTGTTATAGTTGATAGATCCGGGTTTGACGCCGCCCAATTCGACAAATCTCCGCATACCCGTTGCAGGGTTACCGTTTTGTCCATCAATAGGTGGATTGGTGTCAAACTACTCCAGTCTTCAATCTCCGAAAAGTCAGATTGCAACACAACGCCGCGCAACCGAAAATGGCGGCGGCTTAGCTTGTCGGCGTGTTGACAGCTGGTATCCCGTGGGACGGATACGATGGATTGAATGCGGATGCGTTTTTTGTCTTGCAGGGCCTTTCGGATCGTTCCCGGATCAATGTATGCCTGTGACGCCGCACTGGTTGGCGCAAACGACAGTACGTAGCAGACGACGGTGATTAGGAAACCAACCGATAATCCCATTATCCACGACGATCGACAATGCTTCCTGAGTTGGGGGTCGATCTCTATATTATGAGGTATTGGTATTCTCCATGCTCTGGTTGGCGCCAATTTGCTAGATGCTCGGGATCGTCCTCGATCAGCGAGAAGTTAGTGAGACACCTGTATGAGTCACCGCTGCCGCATGAGTGGTCGACGACAACAGTGATAGGATCGTTCTTTTTTCAGGCTCGCTGCCACAAATCTTTCATGCGATATCGGGTACTCTTTGCAAATTCCATCCAAGAATGTCGCTATGCCCTTAGCAACCTCCAATGTTTGAGCGTGACATCGACATTTGCCACGAAACGGCGGGATCGTGAGGCAGCGCTCATGTTACTGAAGCGCGTTATAGAACGCCATAGGGCATTGTCAGGGAAAAATAGTTTAATGCCAAGAGTGGTGGCGGCGGTGTCAGAGCCAATTGTCTTGAGTGTGCGGTCGAGTCTCCTTAGCCTCCGGCGTTGACACACCTTGCGATCCCGGCGTTTTGTCGCAAAAACTTCAAGCACCTCGCCTTCATGATCTACGGCAAGCCAGAGGTAATGCGTCTCACTATTGATCCGCACAAAAACCTCGTCAAGATGCCATCGCCATTGCGAATACGAGCGATGATGAATGCGCCGCTTCCGGATTTCCGCGACGAACATCGGACCGAACCGATTCCACTAGAACCGCACTGTCTCGTGGCAGATATCGATGCCACGCTCAGAAAGTAGATCTTCGACCTGCTGCAGCGAAAGCGGATAACGGATGTACATCATCACCGTGAGGCGGATTGGTCTTGTCACAGTTTTGTTCCGTGTCCTTGAATGGAATTACGACCATCAAGGAGAACGATCATGGCACGAAGACACAACGCCGATTTCCGTCTCGAAGCGGTCCGCATTGCATTGACGAGCGGGCTTACGCGTAAACAGGTTGCATCAAATTTGGGCGTTGGCTTTTCGACGCTGAGCAAATGGATCCAAAAGTCGGCGCCTGGTGATATGCCGCCGGCTCCTGATTTGGATCTGGCGAAGGAGAACGACCGGCTCCGCAAAGAGAACCGTTTGCTCAAGGAGGAGAGGGATATGCTAAAAAAGGCAACGGTGTTCTTCGCGGAGCTAAGCAAGTGAGATTTGCATTCATTGAAGACCACCGCTGCAATGTCCCGGTTAACGCAGCCCTTTATCGCGTGGCCATTGTCAGAATGAGAAACCACGAGCCAACGCTCGCCTATGTCCGCAAACGCACTAAAGATGGCAAAAGCAAAAGCGAGACTATTCGTTGTTTGAGGCGCTACATCGTCCGCGAAATCTACAACCACATTTGCAGGCCTGAAAAGCCGCCAACCGTGTGTTGACAAATATAGGAGCCTCGTCATCAACCGCTTGGCAACATCGTCCTGCCGCTCACGCTCGCGATCCAGCGCGCCAATGCGGGTCGAATAGATGCGGATCATCTCAAGCAGGTCTTGGCAAAGTAAGCGCGCCGGCTCTGGCATGCCGTTCGACGTATCCTCGGTCATAGCCTGCAATCGCTTGACATGCGCAGTTCCCTTGGGGGCGATAAAACCAAACTCGGCCAGATGTGCACGCAGCGCATTGATCGTCGCCGTCCGGTGGTGAACCAGAAGGTCACGCGCCTTGAAGATCATCGCCGAAGCTTGCTGAACCTCGCTCTTGACCGCGACAAAGCGCATTGTCGGCCGCTGCGCCGCTTCACAGATCGCCTCTGCATCAGCCATGTCGTTCTTCTGCC
>Ga0315336_1004866_pt1 | contig 15341 bp, 14 predicted proteins | sample ASW5metaG_FD_204512 | JGI IMG/M metagenome (GOLD analysis project Ga0315336, IMG submission 204512) | Ammonia-oxidizing marine archaeal communities from Monterey Bay, California, United States - ASW #5 | ecosystem: Environmental > Aquatic > Marine > Intertidal zone | place: USA: California...
GAGCTCCTCGATCTTCCCGGATCCAGTGGCGCTCGTGCGGTGCTTCAACGCTGTCGGCGCAAGCTCGAACGGGAGGTTCGACGGCGACTGGCGACCCTCGGTCACGGCAGCTCCTTCGTGCGGGGATCGGTGGAATGATCGTACATCCCCCGTACGCGGATCTGGTGGAGCGGGCGGCTCGCAAGGACGTCGCCGAACATCTGGCCATCTGTGCTCCGTGTCGGGTTCGCGCCCGGATCGCCGCCGAGGTCCTCCGCGCTTCGCCCGCCGATCTCCCCCGCCTCGACGAGGCCCGGGACCGCATGGCTCGCGCTCGAATCGAGGCCAGCAACAGCTCGGCCCTCCTCTCCCTCGACGACCTCACCGAGGAGCTCGAGTTGGGTCGCCAGCTCGAGCGCTACACCGTTGAGCGACGCCTGGGTTCGGGCGGCATGGGCACGGTCTACCTCGTTCGGCACACCGTGCTCGGCAGCTCCCACGCGCTGAAGGTCCTGCACCGGATCTCCGCGAGCGTACGGCAGCGGCTGATCCGCGAGGGACGTGCTCAGAGCAGTCTAAAGCACCCCAACGTGCTCGCCGTCACCGATGTCGTGACCGTCGACGGCGCTCCGGGTCTGATCATCGAACACGTCGAGGGCCCCTCTCTGGCTGATCTCCTCCGAGAGGGACCCCTTGATTTACAGACCGCTGACGCCATTGCACAGGGCATTCTTCTCGGGGTCGCCGCCGCCCATCGCGCCGGAATCGTGCACCGCGATCTGAAGCCCGCGAATGTACTTCTCGTTCCTACGGAAGACGGCTTCCTGCCGAAGGTATCGGACTTTGGGCTCGCCAAGCAGCTGGAGTCGGGCGACCCCCAACTGACGCGGTCCGAAGGCCCCATGGGCACCCCCTCCTATATGGCTCCCGAGCAGATCCGGGACGCCAGCCGGGCCGACGCCCGCAGTGACATCTTCTCCCTCGGTGCCATCCTGTATGAGCTGGTCACCGGGCAACGGGCTTTCGACGGACTGGATCCCATTACGATCTACGAACAGATCCGCTCGGGTAGCTACGAGCCTGCGGACCGAATCCACGCCGGTCTGCCACCGCACATGGGCCGAACCATCCGCAAGGCCCTCGAGCGCGATCCCGACGACCGCTTCGCTGACTGCGACGCCCTACTCCAGGCCTGGCGGGGCGAAAAGGCCGTGCCAAGAAGGCCTCTCAACCGGGGTCCCATTGTCGCCTCCGCCACAACGGTGGCCGGCCTGATCGGAATGGGGCTCCTTTTCTTCTTCTGGAGTCCCGCTCCTCCGGCCCTGCCTGTCGATCCTCCCGTCGTCGTGCCGCTGACCGAGTACCAGCTCACCGCGCGGCCCTCCGGGAGCCTGATCTCCGCCATCACCCTGTCGCCAGACGGCGAAGAGGTCGCCTACACCGACCATCAGGGGCTGTGGCTCCAGCCCGCCCAACGTGGAGAAGCCAGGTTGATCGCCGAGGGCCGGTTTGGCACTCTCGATTACCTCCCCGATGGCAGCGGCCTGATCGCGTTTGCGATGCAGGACGGGAAGCACGGGCTCGTCGAGGTGGACCGTAGCGGCGAGATCACGTGGTTGCAGGAGCGGCAGGGCCAGCACATGGCCGTCTCTCCAGACGGAGAACGGGTCGCCCTGGTCGATCGCACCGGGCTTTGGGTGATTCCGCTGCGGGGAGGTGCGGGCGCCCGCCTCCTGGCCCTCGGACCCAAAGACGCGACGGGCGCCATCGCGTGGTCTCCGTCGGGGGACTACATCGCCGGCATCTACGAGTCGGTCTCCCGGCCCGGCGCCTGGCTCGAGATCACGGCGGCGGACGCGTCTTCCTCCCGCAAGGTCCTCGAGGCCGCCGAGATCATCCATATTGGTGGATCGACGCTGGAGTGGCTCCCCGGAGACACCCTGGTCTACGGGTTCATCCACGAGCGCGCTCAGCCCCACATGGTTTCTTTGCGCGCCGTGCAGAACGCAGAAGTCGCCACCGACCGAGATTTCGCTGAAGCGCCCGTCGTGCACCGATGGACCGGCCTCCTGCCTACGCGGCTGTCCGCCTCCAGGGATGGGCGCCTGGCCTACCTCGCCCTCCGCCCCGACAAAGAGGCGTGGTTGATCCCGTTGGACGACCAGGGAGAACCTGGAGAACCGTGGCTGCACAGCCAGGAGGGCTGGGGAGAGGCGCCGACCGCCTGGCTTCCCGATGGACGGCTGGTGCTCATTTCCGACCGCGCTGCGCGCAAGGGAACCGGACGAACCGACCGGAGTGGAGACATCTACGCTCAGGGCCTCGAGGGCGGAAAGCCGGAGCGCCTCGCGATGGGACCCGTGCCAGATCACGGGGCCAGAGTGGTTGGAGACTCCCTGGTGTTCACCCGCCTGCTCATGGGCGCCGAGGGTCTCTCCCAGGGCCAGGCGATCTACACCAAGCGCGACGGCGAACCCGAGGAGGAGATCTACCGCTATGAAGCGACGGGCAACGCCAACTTCCAGTTCCAGCTCCGCTGTGTTGAGAGCACGGCTCGCTGCATGGTGAGCGAACCCATGGGCACGTCGGCGCGCTTCAAGTGGCTCGATCTCGAGACTGGAGAGGTCACGTCCACCGGGGTGGCCGCGGAGTTCAACTGGTGGGCCTGGGATGTGTCGCCGGATGGGCGCACCCTGGCGGTCTTCAGGCCGAAGCTGGCCGTCTTCCATGATCTGGAGAACGGCGGGCACACCGAGCAGTCCGTGAACATGCGGGTGCCCCATTACGCCGCTTGGAATCCCGATGGCAGCGGGGTCTACCTGACTGGTGTCTCCTGGCCAGAGGACAGCGGGGGCAACCCCGACCGGGTCATCGAGGTCCGTCCGGGGGAAGGGGACCGCGTGGTCTGGAGTACACGCGCAGCACTGATCTTCGCCCCGACGCCCTCACCGGATGGGCGCACACTGGCAATGGGGGTCAATGCGTTCGAGAACGATCTGTGGGTTTTGGATACGGTGGGGCAGACCTCTGGTTGATGCCGACCTTCACGACCACATCCGAGACCAACGCCTCTCCGAACGAGACGTTCGCCTTCATCATCGATCTGGATCAGTGGCCACTGTTCGAGGGCTTCGCCATGATCCCGGCCATCGTGCGCGCCGAACGCGAAGACACCGACCCCATTGGTGTGGGGACGCGGATTGAGGTGACCAATTCCGATGGCTCGGTGCATCACGAGCGAATCACCGTCTTCGAGCCGGGGACCGCCTATTGCATCGAGATGGAGCTGACTCCGCCAGTGTCCTATGTGATGGAGACGATCATCGAGACGGTACGACTCGATACAACCGAAGGCGGCGGGACCCGACTCGTGCGGACCTTCGATCTCAGGCCCCGGTCGATCCTGAGTGCGCCGGTGGCCTGGCTCGTCTCCCGTTTTCTGCATCGCGCGGTGCGCAATCACAACGCTGCCGTGGCCGCCAAGCTCGGATAGAAGGCCTCCGGAGGGGCCATGAAGCACGGGAATGTCGCGATAGTGACCGGGGGTGGAAGTGGCATTGGAGCAGCGCTTTCCAAAGCTATGGCCCAGCGTGGCGTGCACGTCGTCCTGGCGGATCGAGACGTGGATGCAGCGGAGTCCGTCGCCCAACGGATCGTCGAGACCGGAGGCCAGGCGACCGTCATGGAGCTCGACGTGCGCCACCTCGCGTCCTTCAAGGATGTCGCCGCGACCACCCTGCAGAAGCTCGGTCGCATCGACTACCTCTTCAACAACGCCGGAGTCGCCGTCAGCGGCCAGATGTCCGACTACACCGAAGACGACTGGGAGTACGTGATCGACGTGAACCTGAAGGGCGTCGCCTGGGGAATCCAAACGGTCTACCCGATCATGCGCGAGCAGGGTTTTGGGCACATCATCAGCACGGCGTCGACGGCTGGCCTGCTTCCGGCACCGCTGGGGAGCTACACGGCCACCAAACACGCGGTCGTCGGCCTGTCCAAATCGCTGCGCATCGAGGGCAAGTCCCACGGCGTCAAGTCGTCCGTGCTCTGTCCGGGCGCGATCAATACGCCGATTCTGATGGGCGGAAAGTTCGGTCGCAAGAGGGGAAAGCAGCCCACCGACGACCAAATCCGCGAGATGTGGCGCCGAATGCGTCCCATGGACCCCGATGACTTCGCGGAGCAGGCCCTGGAGGGCGTGCGGCGGAATCTGCCGGTGATCATCGTGCCGCGCTGGTGGAGGTCGCTCTGGTATCTGGAGCGCATCTCGTCGCGGCTCAGCATCCGGCTCTGGCAACGCTTTGCGGACAGCAATCAGGCGATGTTCGACCGAGATTGAGGTCACTCCAACGCGGCACAGGCTAGCTGATCCCCCGCCTCGCAGGCCGGCTCTATACCGGCCCGGCTGCCCCGCATCGTCGATCGGATGAGGGTCCAGTCGAGGCCGCCCACCGCCTTCAGCCTCTCCACGCCGGCGCGCACCGCGGTCCAGCCGAGGGGCTCGATGGCCTCGGCCAACACCGTGCATCCATGGAGGTCCAGACCACAAGCGGTCTGCAGCTGGGCCACGGCCCTCTCGGCGTCGCGGTCGATCCATGCCAACCCCGCGGAAACGCAGGAAGGCGCGTGTTGTTTGTCGCATCCGGCGTCGAACGCGGTGTGGTCGTCGTCGTCGTACCAGGCCCGATCGGCAACCGCGTGGCAGGCGTCGAGATCTCCCGCCTTGCAAGACTGCTTTTGCAGCTTGGCGACCCGCGGGTCGTCCCGCGGGAGCAGCTCGGCGAGCAACGTGCAGCCCCGCCGGTTCTTCGCGGCGCATGCCGTCTCGAGTAGGGCTGGCGCCCGGTCTCGATGCCACATTCCCTCGATCAAGGCCTCGGCGGCCACGACACAAGCAGAGGAGTCCTTCGGCCCACAGCGCGCGGCGGACTGCACGCGAAGCTGCTGGTCCTCGTACCTCTTCCAATCGGTACACCCATCTGGATTGCCGAGTTCACACGCCCGTTTCAGTGCCGGGCCGGGGTCGCGGTTCTGGCCGGTCTCATACAGGGACAGGCTGTAGCAAGCGGGGCCCGCTCCGAGGTTGCACGCGCGCTCGCGGGCCCAGATGCGCTCTTGCTCGTCGTCGGTCATGAGGAGGAGCTGGTCGCAGGCGAAGCTCGAGCCGCCCTTGCAGGGTTGGCGGTGTTGGGTGGCGATGAGGGTCTTTCCGCGTGGATCACCCATCGCGATCAGGCTGTTGCAGGCCGTCCATTGTTCGAGTTTGCAGGCGCGGTGGAACCACAGCTTGGCGTTGTCGCTGTCGGCTTGTTGTTGGTAGAGCTGGCCCAGGCTGGCGCAGTCCGACGCTTTGTCGGCTTTACAGCCGGTGAGGTACGCCGTCAGCTTCGCCGGATCGGCGTGGTTGCCGAGCTCGGAGAGGACCTCCGCCATCACCTGGTCGAGAGCGGGATCATCGGCGGACCAGGCCGCGAGGGTGAGCCAAAGCAACATCGCTTGAGTATCGACTATCCCACGCCGAACCAGCGTGACACGACGCCAAGGCAGCCCGTTCTCGTGGGTTTCTTCTCCGCAGGAGGAGCGCGCTTCGACCCTTTGAACAGCAGGAGCGGTCCCTCCCAGGCCGCTGCCGGCTGCACACGGCTCCTGTCCAGCGCGTAGGGCTCGGTTGGAAAGTGGCCGATCCACGCCGGATCGCTCGCTTGAATCTCGAGGAGCCACTCCGGCCAAGGCAGCGCGGCCAACGCCATGGCCTCACCTGGCGTTGTGGGCGCATCGGGACGCGGCCACACCGGCTGGTCGGGTCCGATGAGTTCGTGGGACAGGACAATGCCGTTCGCGAGCCGCGCATAGACCTCAGTCACAAAAGGTCGCCCGCCAGCCTTGAGCTCGAACGCCAACAACTCGGCCAACGGCGCGTCGCCGGCGATCTGCCCATGCTCCAGAAAAGGCGTCGCGAGCGCCTGTAGAACTGCGCTAGCGGATCCTACCCGGGGAGGACGTCCATCGCTGTAGCTGCGCAGCGTGAGGCGCACGCTGTGCCCGACCACCTCCGAGTTGACCACGACCGACTCGGCGAGGGAGCCGGCACTGGCGACGGTGACCCGCTTGCCGGCCCGGGCGCCCTTGCGGAAGCCGGCCTTTGCGATCCACTTCACCTCATCGGTGTTGTTGGAGCGCCGGCGACGGCGACCTCGGCGATGAAACCGCGCCCCCACCGCGTGAGCCACCCGCTGTCCATGGTGTCTTCGATGGAGACCTCGCCGGCCAGCGCCGATTTGTCGCCGCCCTCCCAGAGGACCATCAAAGCGAAGCCGACATCGGCCATCGCCGGTCCGGCGTCTGGGTGGACTTCCTCGACGCGGAGGACGACCCTTTTGTCTTCGACGGACCGCACTTCGACGTTGTAGAGGTCGCTTCCCATTGCCGACAGTCTGGCACCGTGGGATATCCTGCGTCTCGAACCCACTCGTCGACCGCAGCGATCGAAGGACTACGTGCCCGAACAAGCAGGACATCGGTACGAGATCCTCGCCACCCTGGGCCAGGGTGGATTCGGGACCGTGTACCGCGCGCGTTTCCTGGGTGAGGGCGGGTTTGCCAAGCAAGTCGCCATCAAGGTCCTCGACGAGCGCATGGCCGACATCGAGGACGTCGCCCGCCGGCTCCGGGACGAGGCGCGCATGCTGGGCCTGTTGGATCACCGGGCCATTGTGCGCGTTGATCGATTGGTTCGGGTCAACAAGCGCTGGGTCATCGTCATGGAGTACATCCATGGTGTCGATCTGAAAGTGCTGCTCTCCGCAGGTAGGGTCCACCCTCGCCACGCGATGGAGATCATCGCCGAGATCGCGAGTGCGCTGGCTGCCGCCCTCGAGACGGTGGGCGAGGACGGTCGGCCGCTGGGTTTGGTCCATCGCGACGTGAAGCCCGAGAACCTCTTTCTCACGCCCGGTGGAGACGTGAAGGTGCTCGACTTCGGCATCGCGCGCGCCAACTTCGTACAGCGGGAGGCCTACACCAGCGACATGCGGTTCGGATCTCCCAACTACATGTCGCCGGAGCGCTTCGACCAGACCCAGGACACGCCCGAAGAATCCCCCACCGACATGTACTCCCTCGGATCCGTCCTCTACGAGCTCCTTCTCGGCAAGAGCTTTGGTCGCACCTCTCCCATCCAATCCCGTCACGAGCGGTTCCTGAATGAGAGGCTGGCCAAGCTGCGTCAGGCCCGCATTCCGAACGAGATCATCGCCCTTGCCCGCGAGATGTTGGGCTACCTGCCCGAGTCGCGTCCGACGCCGCGAGACGTCGAGAGGCGCGCCCTCGAGCTCGCTTCCGCGCTCGAGGCTCCCCAGCTTCGATTCTGGGCTGAAGAGGTCGTTCCACCCCTGATTCGGGCCGGTACAGACGTGCCTGTCGACATGACGACCTTCCTCTCCGAGGACGAGACCGCGGCGTTCAGGAGCAACACGAACACGCTGGTGATCCGCGATGAGGCTACAGACCGCACGACTCAGCCGGTCCCTCGCAGGGGGTTCCTGGGAACGTTCGTCCTGTTGAGCCTCGTCGGTCTCACCGCTCTGGGCGGCGGGGTGGCTGGCTCTCTCCTGGTTCGCCCAGATGCCTCGATGTCGGCGCCACAGGTGCCTCTTGCGCCAGCAACTCCGGCTGCAAACCCCGCTCCCGTCGAGGCTGCAGATCCCGATGAAGAACCCGTCATTCGGCAAGAACAGCCCGCGGTTCCGCAGCCGGTGTCCAAGCCGACAGCGCCGGCGGCTTCGATCGGAGCGGACGAAGCGCATGGCACGGTTCAAGTCGCTGGGGACGCCGACAAGGTCGTCCTGGTCGGCGTCCAGCAGCGCTATCGCGTTCCCGGCCGGGTGCCGCCGGGCCGCTACTCCATCGCGATGGCGTTCGGAGGGGGCGAGCTACAGGCGGGAGACGCCGTGAATGTCGTGGAGGGTGGAACCATCACCATCCGATGCGACGGGCTCCTCGAGACGTGCGTCAGCCACTGAGTCCAACGCTAGAGATTGTCGATCGGTAGGGTGAAGCTGAAGATCGAGCCGACACCGAGCTCGCTGTCCACGCGAATGGAGCCGCCGTGGGACTCGACGATCTGGCGGCAGATGGCCAAGCCGAGCCCTGTGCCCTTGGGTTTGGTGGTGTCGCCGGGTTCGAGTTGCCGGAATCGATCGAAGACGATGGCCAGGTCGTCGGCAGGGATTCCAGGGCCGGTATCTGCGACCGAGAACGTCAGATGCTCGGAATCACTGCGCGCCCCGATCGTGACGGTGCCGGTCACTGTGAATTTCGACGCGTTCGAGGTGAGGTTCACCAGGACCTGCTGCAGTCGGTCCTTGTCGCCAACGCCCCTGGGGAGTCCCTTGTCGACATCGCCCACCAATGCCACGTCGCCGCTGGCGAAGAGTCCCTGGCACGCGGCGACGGCGCGATTCACCAGATCCGCTGGCTCGATTTCGTCCTTCGCGAATTCCATGTGGCCGGCTTCCATCTTGGCGATGTCGAGGACGTCGTTGATGAGCGCGGTGAGGCGCTCGGCCTCCTCCATGACAATGTCGAGATTGGAGCGCACCTGGTCAACGGCCTGCTCGACTCTGGGATTATCGGAGACCACGTGAGGCAGAATGCGCCTTTCTAGACGGCTCTGGACGATCTTCACGAATCCGATCACCGAGGTCATCGGCGTCCTCAACTCGTGGGAGACCATGGACGTGAACTCGGTCTTCATGCGGTCCACCTCCTTGTCCACCGTGATGTCTCGGACAAGAACCACGGCACCCTCGGGCTTCCCAGCGCCGACGCCCTGCAACGGCGAGGCCACCGCCGCAGCCATCACGTTGCCGGGAAGGGTGAGTTCGGTGCGTACGACGCGTCGCTGCTCGATCGCTTGAACGGCGAGTTGCCTTAGCTCGAGGGGGATGATCGACGCGTCGCGCGTGGGTTGGGTCCGCCGAACGGCCAACATATGGGACATCGATGGGTTGATGGTGCGCACCTGACCGGACTGGTCGATGGAAAACAGGCCGTCCGCCATATGGTCCAGAGTGGCGCTGCTGTGACGCAGGGCACGCTCGAGGTCGGCCTCGGCCTTGTGGCGGGCGGTGCGCATGTGTTCGACGGACCAGGAATACGCGGCCAGAAAAGCGACCAGGGTGACAGACAAGATCGCGACATTGAGGACGGCGAGGGTGGCGTGCATCTGGGCCGCATCCGCCGGAACGTGGCCAGCCATGAGCGCTGCCAGACCTACGTAGGTCGCACAAACACCCATTGCGGCGGCAATGCGGTGCTTGAATTCCAGGGTGGAGAACTGGACCTGAAGCAACACCGCCGAGAAGATATGCAGATGGAACCCGGCATTCCAGCCCATGATGCTCGTGGCAATCCACGAGTGGGCGACCACGACGAAGGACGCGATGTGCAGTGCCGCGGTGAGTGTGCCCCGCCGGGCCAGGACCAGTGCGAGCCCGAAGAGCGCAACACCCAGGGCGTTCACCAAGATGAGCGTTGGACTGTGCAATGCAAAGAAGAGCCCGACGAGTCCTGCATGAGCCACGGCTCCAAGCAACATCGTCCAGATCAGCGGCCCGTAGACCTGGGCCGCCTGATCGCTGAGCTCTTGCTCCGCGATGGGTGGCACGAGGACGTGATCCATCCACGCGATGGGGCCCAGACGAGACGCGGCCATCGGCTTGGCGGCCGTGTCCATGGGCTGCTGCAGCGTTTGCTGGCCGATAGAGACTCCCGATCGTCCCATCGTACGTCAGGTCCCCGATACGATGAAAGCGGCCCATGCATGCGGCCGTCCCTCCGCATCGCATCAGTCCGTGACCTGGCCTCTCAATCTTCGGCGAGCGCCCAGCGTCAGCAGGAGGGGCAGCAGGGGTGGCGCGATCCACTGGAGTGCGCTCACGAGGTGGCAGTCCCAGCCGACACGGATGCGTCCTCGGTTCTTCAGGATCCCGCGGACTCCAGCCCTGGCCACCCGCTCGGGAGAGGTGCCCCAGCGCTTCATGAGGCGGACCATTTGCGTGGTCTCCTCGAGATCGTGATCGCCTGCGTTCGCCATGAAGCCAGTTGCAATCGTGCCAGGAAGCAGGGTTGTGACGCCGATATTCTCGGCACCAAGCTCCATCCGCAGGGCCTCGCCGTAGGCACGCAGTCCATGTTTGGCGGCACCGTAGATCGACTGGAGCGGAAAGGCCTGCAACCCAGCCATGCTGCTCACGAGCACGATGTGCGCCTCATCGGCCTCCCGCAGGTGGGGGAGGGCGTGGGCAACCAGATGCAGGACGCCGCGCAGGTCGACATCGAGGACGAGATCGATCTCTGACGTCTTGAGTTCCCCGAACGGCGCGTGGATAGTGACCCCGGCGTTGGCGATGAGGACCGACAGCTCGCCGTGCGCGTCGATGACTTCGGCGACCAGGGGTTCGAGCAACTCGGGTCGGCTGAGGTCGATCTCGTGGCAGGTCGTACTGGCGGGGAGCTCGGAGGCCAGCGCCCTCATGCCCTCGCCATCGCGGTCGACCAGGGCCAGACGGGCACCCTGCGCCGAGAGCTGTCGCGCCATGGCCGCGCCGATTCCGCCGGCCGCACCGGTCAACAGGACAACGCGATTGGAGAGGCTGCGCATGCCGGCTTCTAGCCGTGTGTCTGGCGACCCGCTACGGGCCGCGCATCTTCACGTAGTAGTTCACCGAAGCGGCGATGTCGTCGTTCTCGACGAGGTCCATGAGGGTGGGGTCGTCGACGGCCAGCCCCGCCGCCTCCCACCAATACCAGTTCACCACCTTCTTTTCTTCGGCGAGATCGTAGAATGGCGGAGACGGATTGTTGGCGTTCTCGGCGGCGCGTCCAATCTGGGTAGCGACCAGGAACAACAGCTCTGCCAACTCCTCGTCGTCGCGGGCGCCCGCTTCGTCGAGTTCGATGAAGTCCTCGCGGAGTTCCATGGCTTTGAGTGACCAGTCCTGATCACTGAGTGCATTCCAGGGGATCTCGTCGACTTCCTCCACCCGATCCTCGATGTCGGACCAATCCACGGGGTCGGGAAGGACGGCCGGCGTCGGTTCTGGCCGGGTCGTCGTGGCCAGGAATATGGCGAATACCGCCGCGATGGCGATGAGGAATCCGTGGAAGCGACGATCGGTGTACCAGAGGTTGTTGTTCGCGGGTCTCCCCTCAATGGCCCGTGCAAAGACGCCCTCGAAATCGCCACCCTGGGACCATTGCTCGAGTCCCCTGTCCAGCTCGCCCCAGCCGAGGTCCAGCGCATCGGAGAACTCTCGGCACCCGGCACACTCGTCGAGGTGGGGCACGTCCTCCATGGGCGCGCCGGTGAGCAGCTGTTCGCGTATGGATTCGCAGTTCATGGCGTCTCCCTCACGAGGTCGGCAAGTTCAGGTAGATGCTTGATGAGGTGGGTGCGAAGGGCCTTTCTGGCACCGTGCAAGAGAGAGCGCGCGGTGCCCTGTGGAATATCGAGCTCCCTGGCCGCGTCGGCGGGGGCGAGGCCCTGCCGGTCGACGAGCTCGATGATCTGCCGCTGTCTGGGTTTGAGTCGACAAAACGCCAGCAGAGCGCGACGGGCGGCCGCATCCATGTCCAGGGCGCGGTCGAGGTCGGGGGTGTTGCTGGGCGCCGACTCGGGCAGGGGCTGATCCGGCACCCGCTTGCGTTTGCGACCGACGGTCCGGCTCTGATTGCGGACAAGGGTGCGGAGCCACGGACCGAAGGGTCTGTTTGTGTCGTACTTGTCGAGGAAGCGCACCATGGCGACGAGGCTCTCCTGGGCGGCGTCCTCGGCCAGGATGGGATCTCCGAGCTCGATCAGCGCCCAGGTGCGCACCCGCGGCCAGCAGTGCCGTGACAACGCCTCGAGCGCGTCGCGATCTCCCGCCTGGGCCCGTTCGCAGAGGGCTCGTTCGTCCGTGAGGGGTGACACCGCAGCAATCATGCCCTCGATACGCGAGCAGGTCGCACAGCGTTCAAACTTTCTTTCGATCAGCGCTAGAGTTGCCGTCGCAACCCTTGGAGCCCAAGTGAGCCATCTGGTCTCGATCGTCTTTCTGGCCACCCTCACTGCGTCGGCCGGATCCAAGAAGGATGTGCGCACACCCGACGAGGACGCCGCCGTCGAGGCCATCACCGCGTGGACCACGACCTTCGATGGACGGGTGCTCTCAGTCGATGCGCTGCCCGGCCCTCATCTGGCCGTCGCCAGCTTCGTGAAAGGGCTCAAGAAGGAGCCGAACACCTCCCAGCTGCACATCCTCGACCAGAAGACCGGAAAGGTGCTCGCCAGCTACGACGCCGAGCGCGCCATTGCCCTGGGCACCACTACGAGCTCGGTCGTGGTTCAGCAGTCGGACCAATCCGCTGGATGGCAGGTATTCGGTGGCGAAAAGGGACAACTGCCCGGCCAGACTCTGTCGGCGCTGGTCGTCCTGGATCGCCTGATCGCGCTTCAGGACGACGGCGGCAACCTGGTCTTGCACGACGTCGGCCTGGATGGGTCGGACGCCATCGAGGCCGATCTGGAGACCCCAACGCCCGGTTTCGTGGGACCGGGTGCGCTCGCCGGCGCTGGCAACACCGTATGGGGCGCGACAGGTGGGATCGCCTTCAGAGCCGATGCCGGCACGGGAGTGACCTGGAAAGCCGCGATGGATCCGGTATTTCCAGGTGGCAGTCCGATATGGGATCTCAGTGTGGATCACGCCGTGGCCGCGCTCGGCACGGCAGTCGTGCACCTGGGGTCCGATGGGCTGACCTGGTCTACCGTTCTCGAAGACGACGGCAAGACGGCTGCTGGGGCGCTGGCGGAGACCGACGGTTCGCTGTTGATTCACCTGGTCGGGATGAACCGAAGCCGAGTGGCTGCACTCGATGTCGGCACCGGGTCGGTTCGCTGGGACGAGAGCGAAACTGCCAAGAAGATCGTGCCTGCCGCGGGCCTCGGAGTCGGTGGGGACACGGTGATCGCCGCGGGCAAGAAGGGCATCCTCCGCTTCGACCTCACTACCGGTGAGTCCGAGGCGACCGCATTGCCGGACACCTTCTACGACGGCGTGTTCGCGACGCGGCCGACACCGGCGGGCGAGCTCGCGCTGCTCGGACTCACCGGCGTGGTCGCGTTCGGGGAGAGCCAGGGGACCTGGGAAAACCAGCACGGCATCGCGGCATCCACCTGCGATCGGATTGTCGACGCGCGGATCATGTCTGTCGCTGCGAGCACGATTCTGGCGGCGCGCGCCGCCATGATTGGCAGCGCCGCCGAGGCGGAGGCATTCCACAACGAGATGGTGTCCAAGGGCTATTCGTCGGTCTGGTCGCCGATGATGAACTCGCTATCCCTCGATCTGCGCCCGTTGCGGGGCGACCACGGAACCCTCTTCATGTCCCCGTCAAAGGCCCCGGACCAGGGCCGGCGTCTGGCCGCTGGCGTGCCGAGGCTCGGCAAGATGCTGAACAGGCAGGGTGGACTGCTACTCGCGACCGAACAGCCCACGCAGCCGATTCCGCTCCAGACCCGTTCTCACTGGACCTCGGCGCCGCCGATCATCGGCTACAACACCCGGGATACGCGCCCCCTGGATCAGACGCCCTGCAGCGAGGTCGACGTCGTGCTGGTGAACCTCGACGGGACCGAGCGGGCGCGGTTGCCGATGCCCGATGTCCCCAACTGTTCACCCAGCGTCGCTGTGGACGAGGAGGCGGGCCTGGTCTTTCAGGGTCTCGCTCGAAACAACGGTATCGCCTGCGCCAACGACTCCAAGGTCCTCTGGGCGCTGCACTTGAACAGCCCATAGTCGCTCGGCCCCCGCCGCGATGCAGAGCCCCAGCGCGTAGGCGGCCAGATCAACCGGATCGTAGGTCGACCCGATGACGAGGTGTGCGACCCAATGGGTGTCCGGAGTGACGAGCCCGAGGCTCTGGAAGGACTCGACGCCGACGGAGATGAAGCCCACTGCGCAGATACGCATCCACGGCCTTCCAAGGGGAATCGAGGCCAGGCTGGAGACCAGGAAGATGACAACCAGCACGTCGCCGAAGATGTTGCGGACCCACCCGGTCGCGAACAGGAAGATCCCGACGCAGCTGAGCATGCACATCGCCGCAACGATTCGTGGTGCCGTGAAGAGGCGTTTTCTATGACGGGTGTACGGAGGAGATGACTCGCGTTTCATGCCAGAGGCAGCTGCAAGCTCTGTGCCACCTCAACCCGCTCCTTCGAGCTGGGTGAGCTCCCCCTCCACGAAGGTGTAGCAACCGAGATCTCGCAGCCACAGCGCGCGTTGGTGGCGGCGGGCGGCGGTCGCCTCCGCGAAGACGTAGGCGACGTGGTCTATGGGTCGCTCCTCGCTCTGAAAGAGGCGCGCAGCGCAGACTTCCAGCATCTCGGCCTCGGAAACGGAGCGGCCGTGCACGACGATCGTCAGCTGTCGCTTGCCCGACTCATACAGGGCGTCGACGGATCGCTCTGGCTCGTAGTCGGTGGGGATGTAGCCGCCGCGATTGTGGAGCCCAAACCGCTGGTGTGCGTCTCGCGCTGCTGCCAGAGCGGCTTGGGGATCGGCGTCGCGTTCGTGGAATTCAACGAAGGTCACATCGTCTGGCGCCGCGTGTAGCTTCCACGGGCCGTTCTCCAGCCAGCGTCGGGAGACCAACTGTCGGTGTCCGTGTCCCTTGAGAACGACAGCCCACCCGTTCATCCACAGCCCGTGTTCGGTACCCGGCGGCTCATAGGGTGGCTCGGCGTCGAACCAGCTGTCGTGCAGCGAACCGAGGGAGCCGACCGTGAAGGGCATGGGGGCGATGCGGTCGAGAATCTCCGTCGTCGACAGGTCGGGCATGGCGCACTCCGCCTTCACGCTGTCGTTCATGACCATGAAGTCGGAGGGGCCGAAGTTGGCATAAATCGTGGCGTTTGGAGCCCCGTGGCGTTTCAGCCAGTCGCGCGAGGGCTCTACGACTTCGCCATCCACCCTCACGCGTGTGGGCAAGTCCCAGCTTCCCAGTCCGCTCTCCAACAAGGCGGTCGCCAAGGCGAGTGGATCGGGGCCGTTGAAGGACGGTCTGAATCTCATCGACATGAACGGATCCTACCCGCTCAGTGAGGCGACAAAGGCGGCGAAGGTATCGAAGCGGGCAACCTGGCTCTGACTGCGCAACAGGGTGGGGGCACCGGTTCGCGGGTTGAACACCGTGAACTGGACGCCCATGTCGCCGTATCGCTGGAGGCAGTCCTGGATCCAGTCCCAGTTGGCTGCGGCGCCGTCGGGGTTGGTGAACACGTACCGGAGCTCGGTGACGTCTCGCGCCTCCCC
>Ga0315336_1004868_pt1 | contig 15333 bp, 9 predicted proteins | sample ASW5metaG_FD_204512 | JGI IMG/M metagenome (GOLD analysis project Ga0315336, IMG submission 204512) | Ammonia-oxidizing marine archaeal communities from Monterey Bay, California, United States - ASW #5 | ecosystem: Environmental > Aquatic > Marine > Intertidal zone | place: USA: California...
TTACGCTTCGGGTTACACGGTTCGGAAGTCGAGCTTTCCGAGATGGAGACCTTCGGTCGTTTGAGTGGGCGGGTCAGGAGACCCGCCCACAACAGAGGAGACCGAGACCCGCCCACAACAGAGGTTGGACACGCAGAACGGCTGGGAAAGGTCCCAGCTACTGGACTGGAGTCGGTATCGTCACTGCCGTCACCTGTCCCGTGAGGGCTTTCATGAACTCCACCAGGTCCTTCTTGTCCTGCTCCGTCAGGTCGAGCTTCTTCATCTCGGGGTCGAGATGTGGACTCGGGTTGCCTCCCTTGGCGTACAGCTCGACCACCTCCGCGAGCGTCGTCTCGCTACCGTCGTGCATATAGGGCCCGCTCTCGGCGACCTGGCGCAGTGTGGGTGTTTTGAAAGCTCCTTTTTCTTTCTCATTCTTGGTGACCGCGTACCGGCCGGCGTGGCTTTTCTCCCAGTCCTTCTGATCCATGCCAACACCGACATTGTGGTACTTCTCATCGGTCAAATTGGACCCTGCGTGGCAGATCGAGCAGCGGCCCCTCTGATTGTCTTTGAATATGGCGAGGCCGCGGATGGCCGATTCGCTCATCGCGGTCTTGTCACCGGCTTCGTAACGGTCAAAGGGGGAGTTCCCGGAAACGATGGTGCGCTCGAAACTCGCAATGGCCTGTCCCACCCGCTCGCCCGTGATTTTCTCGTCTCCGAATGCCGCGGAGAAGAGTGGCTTGTAGCCGGGCACGAGACTCAGGCTGCTCAGCATGCCTTCGAGCGTGTGGCCCATCTCGATCGGGTTCTGGACCGGTCCCAGCGCCTGCTCTTCGAGGCTTGCGGCGCGTCCGTCCCAGAACTGGGCTTCGCTGAAGACGCGGTTGATCACCGTGGGGGCGTTCTTGTCACCGACTTGCCCCCCGATGCCCTTGGAACTCTTCCTGCCGTCGGACCAGCCCTTCTCCGGCGCGTGGCAGGTGGCGCAGGAGACCGTGCCATCCTTCGATAACCTCGTGTCGAAGTAAAGGTGCTTTCCGAGGGTGACCTTGGCCTCGGTCAGTGGATTGTCAGCGGGGATCTTGGCGAGATACTCATCGAGCCCCAGGGGCAGTCCCGTCACTGTCCCATCGCTGATCTTGACGCTGACCGCTTCAGGCGGTGTTTTTGGGGGGGCGGGTGTTCTCTCCGAAGTGCACCCGACGATGGTGAAAGCTCCAACCGCGACGATTCCGTGAAGTGCTGTCCGCATCATGCGAGGTAACCTTTCTATCTCTCTAAAATTCTTTAAAGCTCTCTACAGAATGTTGTTAATTCGGCGCTTCAAACTCGATCCTCAGCTCCGCGGGTTTTCCCGCGACGATCTCCACGTCCCCCTTCTTTTCCCCCAGCTGCTCGTGCCAGACCACATAAGGGTACGTGCCCGGTGGGATGGCTTCGATCGCGAGCTTTCCCTGCGCGTCCGTCACTTCAATGTAAGGGTTCGTATGCACCATCATGTAACCCTGCATCCATTTGTGGACGTCACAGCGGATACTCATCACACCGCTCCTCGGGATGGGGCGGGGGCGTGGCGGAGTGCCCCCCGGGGGAAGGGGAAGGTTGAAGAAGCTGATGCCGTCGATGTAGGGGTGGGTCGTGTGAAGGATCGAATCGCTGTTGCTGATGTCCATTTTGCTCCCTTTCATGGCCACCGAAACGTGCGGCTCAAAAGCACAGTCCTTGTTGTTCACATTGACAGTCGCGGGGGGAGACTTGCCCTTCGAGATCCCTTCGAGGCGGACTACCACGTTTTTCAGGCCGCGCGTCTTCTCGTCGACGATAAGACTCTCGGTGAACACCTTGTGGCCGCATACATCCACATTGGTGTCGACCGGAACCTCCGTCTGCTCGGGAATCGGATCCCCCTTGTAGATGACGGTGACACCCAGCGACCCGCCATCGAGCACCTCGACAACCTGGTACCCGCCTCGGCCTCTGAGTGTCGAGGCGGCGGTGCGCTTGACGGAGCTGGCCGGCGCCTTTTCCGAATTCGCCGCCTTGGGCGTCGGGGGCGGCTGGCCCTGCGTAGGCGCGGCTTTTTTTTCGACACAGCCCGCGAAGACGAACGTCGCGAGCGAGAAGATAGAGGAAAGCAGGGCCTGTTTCACGAAGAGTCTCCAGGTTGTCCAACGGGAATCCGCAGGGCCACTGATTATATTTATTCGAGGGCGGGCGGGAAGACTATTCCGTGGACTGCTCAGCCGGGAGGACGTGCAACCCGTACGCGAAAAAGGCCCAGAGCCCGAAGCCTGCCAGGGCAAACAGGAGCGAAAGAAGCACGCGGGAGGGGGACTTTTGGGTGTAGGCCGTGCCGAGCTGCCAGACAGTGACGACTCCGAGAAGCAGCAATGAGACCGGAAGGAGGCGCCAGACGAGGCGCGCCAGCGGAAACCACGGCGACTGAGAGTCCAGCTGCGTTATGTGAGCGGTGGCACCAACGAGGAGAACGGCCGCGAAGTTGAACGCTCCGAAGATGACGCTCGCCCGCCGTGTGCCCAGCTCCGCAAGGTAGGAGCCCGGGTTCTCGTCTTCAAACTCCGGTTCTGGAGTTGTCGAAAGAAGCCTCTTTTCGCTCGGTTGCGGCTCGTTCATTGGACAGGGGGATTCGACGCATCATCTTATATCCGTCTTCGCCGAGCAAGGGATAGAAATTCCGCAGTATTCCGGTCGCCAGGTAACCCATCTTCTTGTAAAGAAGATGCGCAGCCAGATTGCTTTCCTCCACCTCCAGGCGAATCTCTCCCAGATGCTTGTGCGCCGGCTCCGCGGCGGCTGGATCGCGCGGGTCGGCGATCTCCGCCGCCCTCCTGGCCAGCTTATCAATGAACGCGAGGCAGCGGGAAGCGAGACCGCGGCGGCGGTGCTCCGGGTGAATGGCCAGGTTGATGATGTGAGTGTGGTGCGTCTGAAACTCGACCACGAAATAGCCTAGCAGCTGCGCCTTTTTGCCGCTTTTTTTTCGAGGGCTGCTAGTTCCCTTGGGTGCGACGCTATCTGCATCCGCAACAGCGCGCTCGAGAACGACGCACTTGCAACCACTCCTCGAATTCAGGGCTTGAAGGAAGCGTTTTCTATCCCACGGGAGGCGAAAAGAGCTCTTCTCGATCGAGAGCAAGTACGGTAGATCTCCCCGATCCATCATGCGAAATTCATAGCTGTGTGAGGACTCCTTGCTCATGGTTCCTATCCTATCGCTCGGCGCGACAAAGCGCTACCTCGCCGTACCCTAACAATACCGCCCGTACTTAAGGCAAATATTGCCTTCCGTGTCGCTTGCGTTAGAGCCATACTTTCGGCAGCATTCAATACCGCGCAGCTATTTAAGGAGGACCGAGGAATAAAATGTCAACCCGAACAAGCCTCAAGTCAACGGACCCTGAAATTGCAGAGCTCATCGCCCGGGAGGAGGCCCGGCAGGATCGGTGTATCCGCCTCATCCCCTCTGAGAACTACGCGTCCCGCGCCGTGATGGAGGCCACGGGCTCTGTCCTCACCAACAAGTACTCGGAGGGCTACCCGGGCAAGCGTTACTACGAAGGGCAACAGCTCATCGATCCCATCGAGAGTCTCGCTGTCGAGCGTGCGAAGTCCCTTTTTGGCGTCGAACACGCCAACGTGCAGCCGTACTCGGGTTCGCCGGCAAACCAGGCGGTCTATCTCGCGCTTCTCCAGCCGGGCGATACGGTAATGGGGCTCAGCCTCCCTTTCGGCGGCCACTTGACGCATGGCTGGAAGGTCAATTTCTCTGGAATCACTTATCGCGCCGTACAGTACGAGGTCGATTCCGAAGCCCACAGGATCGACCTGAATCGGGTGCGTGAACTGGCGCTGAAAGAGCGCCCCAAGCTCATCTTCACGGGCGGGACGGCTTACCCTCGTTTCTGGGACTTCGAAGGCTTTGCGAGTATCGCGCGGGAGGTGGGGGCGGTGCTCGTCGCGGACATTGCACACATAGCGGGGCTCATCGCGGGAGGTGCCCACCCCAGTCCTGTTCCTCACGCTCCCATCGTCACCAGCACGACGCACAAGACTCTCCGCGGCCCGCGTGGAGGGATGATCCTTTCGACCGCGGAGTATGCGCGGGCACTGGCCCGCGCCGTCTTTCCCGGGCTGCAAGGTGGGCCGCACAACCACACGACGGCGGCTATCGCGGTGGCGTTGAAAGAGGCAGGGACGGAGGCGTTCGCCGCATACGCGCGCCAGATCGTCAAGAACGCGAAGGTGCTCGCGGACGAGCTCCAGGCCCGCGGATTCCGCTTGATCTCCGGCGGTACCGACAACCACCTGATCTTGATCGACACCACTGTGGGCGCTGGAGAACGCCCGCCGGTCAACGGCAAGCCGGCGGCGAAGGCTCTCGATAAAGCGGGACTCGAATGCAATTACAACACGATTCCCTTTGACCCGCGAAAGCCCTTTGATCCTAGCGGCGTGCGCATGGGGACGCCCGCTGTTACTTCCCGCGGCATGAAGGAGCCCGAGATGGCGTTGATCGCAGACTGGATAGACCGGGCACTGGTCCGCAGCGGAGACGACGAGGCTCTCGGGAAAATCGGTGCCGAGGTGCGCTCGCTCTGCGAGGGTTTCCCCTCGCCGGGGATTCGGGTGTAGAGCCTTTCTTCTCGTTCCTCTATTGTGGTGCAGGCGTCTCGCCTGCTTTCTTAGTAATCGAGCTTTTGGTTTGCAGGCGGGACGCCCGCACCACAATGCGTTCGGGAACGGGAAGAAGACCCCTGCACCACAAGGCTCACTCAGGCGATTCGAGCTCATCCTGGCCCACAAGCTCGAGGCCCTGATTCCGGAGGACTCGGGCTGCAGCACGCATGTCGTCGACGTGGAGGGCAAGCACGGGGTGGGAGTCGGCGTAGACCATTAACGAATATACGTACAGCACGTTGACCTCTGCCATCAACAACGCAGAGAGAACCTTTTTGATACCGACTCCCTTCTTCAGTGGCAGCGCTACCCCGAGAAGCTCCGTTTGGAATACATTGTAGCCCTCGGCGGTGAGCGCCTGCTGAGCCACGGCGGGACGATCCACCACCATGCGTACGACGGCGTGGTCGGCGGCATCGAGGATGGAGATGGCGCAGACGTGCACATTGTCCGCCTCGAGCGAGCGGGTTGTCCTGAGAAGGGCTCCGAGTCGATTCGGAAGGAAGAACGACAGCTGCAAGATGCGGGGACCGGTCTGATCTTCGGCCACTTGGGTCATATCAGCTTCCAGAATTGATGAGGGTGCACGCCGGATGCCTACACCACCAACGGTCCATGGTACCGCGAAATCACCAAAAAAACATTGGCCCAGGACCGAACGACGAGGGTCACATCAAGCGATAATGTCGTCGATGACGCTGCCGTACACATCGGTGAGCCTGAAGTCACGGCCGGCGTGGTGGTAGGTGAGTCTTTCGTGATGGAAGCCGAGGAGGTGCAGCATCGTCGCGTGCAGATCGTGAACGTGCACCGGTTTCTCGACCGCTCGGTAGCCGAACTCGTCGGTAGCGCCGTGGATGTAGCCACCCTTGATGCCACCTCCAGCCAGCCAGACGCTGAAGCCCCAGTGGTTGTGATCGCGTCCGAGCTTCACGCCGCCCGTACCGGGCTGTGCCAGCTCGACCGCGGGCGTGCGCCCGAACTCCCCGCCGCAGACGACCAGCGTCTCATTGAGAAGTCCGCGTTGCTTCAGGTCGCCGAGAAGCGCAGCAATCCCCTGATCGCACTCCCCACCGAGTTTGCGGTGCTCCTTTTCGAGCATGGAGTGGCTGTCCCAGGGCTGTACGTCGCCATGATAGAGCTGCACGCAACGTACGCCACGCTCGATGAGACGGCGTGCGATCAGCATCTGCCGGGCCTGCACCCCCTCGCCGTAGGCGTCCAGGACACACTTCGGCTCGCGGCTCACGTCGAAGGCGTCCGTTGCCGCCAACTGCATGCGGAAAGCCAGCTCGAAGGACTCGATCCGCGCTTCGAGCTCCGCATCCTCCTTGTGCTGCTTCTGATGGCGGCGATTGAGTTCGGCGAGCAGGCCAAGCTGCCGGCGCTGCGCGGACCGCGACAGGTGTTTGTTCTTGATGTGCTCGATCAGGTCCTCGACCCGGGTCCGCTTCGTGTTGATGTAGGTGCCCTGGTAGATACCGGGAAGAAAAGCGGAGCGCCAGTTATTGACGTTGGCGACGGGCAAGCCGGGACACATGGTGACGAAACCGGGGAGGTTCTGATTCTCCGACCCCATGCCGAACAGGAGCCACGCGCCGTAACTCGGCCGCGAGAGCCGTTCGTCCCCGCAGTTCATCAGCCGCATGGACTGCTCGTGGTTCGGAGTGTTGGCGTGCATCGAGCGGATGACGCAGATGTCGTCGATATGCGCCGCCGTCTTCTCGAAGATTTCGCTCACCTCGATGCCGCTCTTTCCGTAACGCTTGAACTCGAAGGGCGACGGCAGCACTCCGCCGGTGGGGCGTTCGGTGTCCAGGTTGCCTGCGGGTAGCTTCTTCCCGGCGTATTTCTTGAGAATGTGCTTCGGGTCGAAGGTGTCGACCTGCGACGGTCCTCCGTTCAGGTAAATGTGGATGATGTGCTTCGCCCTGGGCCGAAAATGCGGTTTCTTGGCCGCCAGAGGGCTGCGCGTCTCCGGGGTGTGAGCGCCGTCGGAGCCCAGAACCCCACTGTCACCGAGGAGACCGACGAGGCCGAGCATGCCGAGCCCGGTGCCCGTTTGCTGGAGCATGTCCCGGCGGGTTGGGGGGAGAGGAGTGTTCAGTGCTCGGTGTTCGGTGCTCATATCAATCCACGCTGCTGTGGGGCGGTTTCCCGACCGCCCCACCGGTCGGGGAGACCTTCGGTCGGCAGGGTAGGCGGGTCGGGAGACCCGCCCACAACATCGTTGAGTCGATTCTATCGCATCAATCCACAAACAGGAGCTCGTTAGTCAAGAGCAGGATCTGCGCGAGCTGTTCCCAGGCGCTGAGCCCGCTCTCGCCGGTGTCAGCCTTCGCCGCTTCGATGAAGCGCAGAGCGGACTCGACTTCTGCCGCGTCCGGGTGCCGCGTCAGGGTCCGCCGGTAGAGAGCAGCGACCCGACCTCTTGCATCGGTTCCATCAACCCGCGCCGCGAGGCCCTTCGCCTGCTCGATCACGAAGGCCGAGTTCATGGCGAAGAGCGCCTGCTGGGGCACCGTTGTCTGCGCCCGCCGTTCGCACGACTGGACCGGGTCGGCGAAATCGAAGGTGCGCAGGAGACTCGAAAGGTCCTGCCGGTCGACGAGGCCGTAAAGGGTGCGCCGGCGGCTCATGGGGTCTCCGGCGACGTCCACCGACCGGCCGAAGAGGCCGTGGTCCAGCCGGCCCGAGATGGCGAGCAGCGCGTCGCGCATCGACTCGACGTCGAGCCGCCGCCGATGAGCACGCCAGAGGAGCCGGTTCGAGGGATCGACTTGCCGGCACTCGGGTCGGTCACGACTCGCCTGCTGGTAGGTGCTGGAAAGCAGGATGCGCCGATGGAGTCGCTTCAGGGACCAGCCGTCCTCAAGGAAGGTCCAGGCCAGCGCGTCGAGCAGCTTCGGATGCGTGGGAGGGTCGCAGCGCACCCCGAAATCGCTCGGCGTCGGAACGAGGGGCTCCCCGAAATGGTGCATCCAGACGCGGTTGACGAGCACGCGACTCGTGAGCGGGTTGTCCGCGGCCGTGATCGCGCGGGCGAGGTCGAGCCGCCCACTTCCGTTCGCGAACGCCCCGCGCTCAGCGCCACCCAGGACGGTGAGGAAGCGGCGAGGCACTGGCTTGCCGGGTTGGCTCGGGTCGCCGCGCACGAAGACCCGAGGATGGTAGAGCTCGGCCGCGTCCACAAGGACCATTGCCCGTGGCGGCGCCCCCGGCTTTTTTACCGCCAGCTGGTCGATCGCGAGGATCATCTCGTCGTACTCATTGCGCGGTTTGCGCGACATGTGGAAGTGGGTGTTCGTCTTCGGGAAAAAATTGGGCCCGTCCGCTCCCGTGAGAATCGTGAGCAACTGCTCCCGCGCGGGGTCGCGAGACTCCGCCTTCTTCGACTGCTCGTAGAGGCCCTTCAGGAGCTTTCCGTACACGTGTGCAACGTCGGCGCGGGTTGCAATCGTGGCCATCCCGAGGGCCTCGGCCACGAGTGGATTGAGTTGGCCAGGACCCGTACCCGGCTCGACCTTGCGCCAGCGCGCGAGCACCTCGCCCGAGTGGTCGGCCAGCTCGTCTTCGGGAATTCCCAGCAAGTCGTGCCAGGGGCCGAAGACCGGATGCTGCTGGTGCGAATGCCGCTCCAGGTAGTGGCGCCATTGGCTGAGGATCTTGGGCCTCAAATCGTCAGGAGAGAGCGAGCGAAAGAAGGTTCCGGTTTCAAAAAAATCCGGCTCTTGAGTGGCGACCCGGAGCAGATAATCGGCTGCGTGCTTGCGAGTCGTCTCGGTGATAGCCTCGTACTGGGAGTCGATGTGCTCCCGGAGCTTGGTCATCTCGAGCTCGTACTCCTTGTGGAACTCCGCCGAGCCAGGAGTGTTCTTCGGGTCGTCGATCAGCGGCGGTTCGAGCGGCTTTTCGCTGCTCGCGAAGATACCGTAGAGGGCGTAATAGTCTTCCGTCGAAATTGCGTCGTACTTGTGATCGTGGCAGCGGGCGCAAGAGACGGTCAAGCCGAGGAAGGCGCGGGTTACCGTATCAATCCGGTCATCGAAGATGTCGTGCGGGTTGTTGTCGTAGAGAGGTCCCAGGGTGAGAAAGCCCATCGCCGCGAGCTTCCAGGGCTCGAGCTGTGGCCCGGCCTTGTTTGCGACCAGCTTGTCGGCGGCCAGCTGCTCCTCGACGAACTGATCAAAGGACAGATCGCGATTGAAGGCACGGATAACGTAGTCGCGATAGGTGTACGCGTACGGGCGGATGGCGTCCTCGCCGATGGTCAGGACCAGATCCTTCGTGTCGGCGTAGCGGGCAACGTCGAGCCAGTGTCGTCCCCAGCGCTCGCCGTAGTGGGGCGAGCCGAGGAGTCGATCGACCAGGCGACTGTAGGCGTCGGGCGAGTCATCCTCGACGAAGGCCTCGACCTCCTCTGGGGTTGGCGGCAGACCGATGAGGTCGAAGCTGACCCGGCGGATCAGCGTGCGCCCGTCCGCCCGCGGAGACGGCGTGAGCCCAGCAGCTTCGAGCTTGGCGAGCACGAAGCGATCGATGGGCGAGCTGGCCCATTCGCGATCCTCTACCACGGGCAACTGCGGAGGAGTGATAGGTTGGTAAGCCCAATGGTGGCGCGCCGCCTCGAAGTCTATGGCGCCGGCTGTCTCTGGCTCTCCGGGTTGGCCCAGTAGCAAGAGCGTGACGACGATCGGTGACACCATGTTCTCCTATGGTCAGAACCCCCGAACACCATTTTGGACGATGGGAGGGGGGAAGTCCACCGAGGGGTGTTGGGTGTTCAGAGGGAGACCTTCGATCCGCTGAGTGGGCGGGTCGGGAGACCCGCCCACAGCAGGAAGGTCGGCAGACCCGCCCACGCAACGGGTCCGACTGGTGGTGCGGTCGGGAGACCGCCCCACAACAAGCTGAATGCTGACAGCCGGAAGCTTCTTCTGCTCAGTTCGACGGCTCGAACGTCATCAAAACCTTCCCGCTCTCGACGTCCCAGATGCGCAAGACGCTGGCGTAACCCCCCGAAACCACGATCCGACCGTCAGCGCTGACGTCGACCGCGTACAAGTAGTTCGCGCTTCCCTCGAAGTTGCGGGCCTGCTTCCCATCGTCCGTGTTGTGCTGGCGGACGGACGCGTCGCCCGAGCAGGCGATGGTGAGCGGGCTGAAGCTGAGGAACTGAAGCGCGGTCACCTGCTTGCCGAAGCCCTCCATCGTGCGGATCTGATCGCCCGTCTCGACGTTCCAGACCTTGATGACAGTGTCCGCCCCCGAGCTCGCGAGCACCTTGCTCTCAGCCTTCCAGCTGACGCCGAGGACGTGGTGAGTGTGCCCTTCAAAGGAGCGCACGAGCTCGCCGCTGTCGACATCAAACACCTTGAGAAATTTGTCGGCGCCGCCGGAGGCAACAAGCTTCCCATCCGGGGAGAACTCGACAGCGAAGATCGTGTCGGAGTGCGCCGTGGACAGGTTGTGCACTACACTCCCGTCTTCAACCTGCAATATTTTCAGCTCGCCGCCCCTCGACGGCTCGCCGCTCCCGGCTGCGAGAAGCAAGCCATCCGGGCTGAAGTCGAGCGCCGTCACTCTATCGACGAAATCCGATGGGTCATCCGCTGAACCGATGACTCGCTCGAGCTCCCAGCTCGGGTCGAGATCCCAAACAAAAAGGCCGCCGTCGCTCGCGCCGGAGACGAGGCCCCCTTCAGCGTCGCAGACGAGCGCATGCACCGCAGCTCCGGGGTTTTGTAGGGTTTCGAGCGCCGCTCCGTTCGCCCCGCTCCATATGTGGATCAGGCCGCCCTCCCCCGCGCCCACGAGTTTCAGGCCGTCACCCGAAAAGGCCAGGGCGTGGATGGGCTTTTCGGCAAGCCCAACGGCGTGCGTGGCCCCCTTCAACTCCGCCTGGGATGTCCGCAGCTCGGCCGCGGCAGCGAGCAGATCGGTTTTCCTTCGGACCACGTCCGCGGCCGCCTCCTCGGCCAGCTCGTTTGCCTCCTCGAGGACCCTCTCGAGGTTGCCCCTTGCCAATTTTTCTTCCTTGGCTTTCTTCTCGTCCGCGGGCTCGCCTTTTTCGGCCGCGCTCTCAGCAGCGGCCTTTTGCTCGGCCAGTAGCTTCTCGAGGGCAAGCTTCTTTTCTTCCACCTGCTTGCGCCTTGCTTCGACGCCTTTTTCGGCTGCGTCGAGGGCACCCTTGGCTGCCTCGTGGTTGCCATTCTTGAAGTCGACCTTCCGCTTGCGCACGGAGACGAGGTGCTGCGCCCTGTGGTCTCCCTTCAGCTCTGCGATCTGCTCACCGCTCTCTGCGTTCCACAGCCGGCTGATCCTGTCGGCACCGGTCGATGCGAAGGCCTTACCATCCGGACGGACTGCGACGGCCGTTACCGGCGCCCCGTGCTTCACCTGAAGGATTTCCTGGCCGGCCGTCTGGCTCACCGTGAGATCCCAAATCCGTAGCGTCCCGTGCTCGTCCGCCGAGAGAATCCGGATCTCAGCGCCGGAAAGTTTCGCGAGCGCGGTCACGGGCTTCTCGTGACCGCTCAAAGACCCCTCGTGAGTGGGGGGCTCGTGGACGGGGGCCTCGTCGACGGGGGAACCGTCGGGCTCTCCTTGAGGTAGGCTCCAGACCTGGATCGAGCCATCCTCACACGCGGCCACCACCCGCGTATCCCTTCCCGCTACTTGCAGGGCGTTGACGGGAGCCGGCGTGTCGAGTCGATAGAGCGCCGCCCCACCCGGAACTTTCCAGATGCCGACCGAACTGTCGAGCGATGACGAGAAGAGCCGCGTTCCGTCGCGGGAGTAGTCGAGGCCCGTGACCTCGGCCGAGTGCGCCTGGAAGAGACTCCCCGGGTTGTCACCGCTGAGGTCCCACAACTGGATCTTGCCATTGGGCGTGCCGGTTGCGAGTTGTTTCCCATCGGGCGACAACGCCATGGTGGTGACAGCGGCCCCGTCTTCCGCCAGGGTGAGCTTGCGCTGGTTTCGCGGGCGGCGCCACAGCTTCACGGTGCGGTAGCCACCCGAGGCGAGGAGATCTCCACGCGGGTGGAAGGCGAGCGACTGGATGCTATCGAGGTCCGCCACTCCGGGCGCAGCATAAAGACCGGTTTCCAGAAGGGCGGGATCGGTGAGTCGGGTCACGAAGCGGCCCGTGCGAACGTGGTAGACGAAAATCTGATTGGCTCGCCCGCAGGCTACGTACTGGCCGTCGGGCGCCACCGCCACCGCGTAGATAGGATTCACGCCGGCAGGTAGGGGATGCCACTCGAGTTTGCTCGTCTCGCGCGTGACCTCGCCGGTCGCGCCCTGGTCGATCCATAACTTGATGAGCCCGAGCTCCTTCGGGGTGAGGCGCTTCGCGTTCATACTGTTCTTTTTGGGGGGCATGAAGGGTTTCTTCGCGTGTGACGCGAGCAGGATGAGCTTGCTTTCCGCGCCGTTGCCGGGCTCGACCGTAGGCCCCTTCCTGCCCCCTTCGAGAATTGTTTGCGGTGTCTCGAGCACCAGATCTCCTTTGGACTCGGCCTCGTTGTGGCAGGCGATGCATTTCTTCTTCAGGATCGGCAACACCTCGTACTGAAAATCGACCGGCGCTTCGCGTTCGATCTTGGCAGGGATGGTTATCTTGTCCTCAGCCTGGAGGAGAGTTGCTGCCAACCAGAGGAGAAGCAATACAGGGAACAGCTGAAGGGTTCGACTACGCGGGCACATTCTCTTATTCTGTATTTATTCCGTATACTTACTTGTCCACTCTAACGGACACGACTTGACTGACCTTCAGGTCTTGATTGTTCCACTTTGCCGTGGCCTCTATTGTAACGTCGTGTTTTCCCGGAGTCGCGGCGGCCTCGACTTCGAGGACGACCTTCGCCTCGCTCTGATCCTTGGGGGTGATGAGTCCCTCCGCCTTGAGTCCCCCGGGAACCTTCACGGCGATCTGCACGGGATCCGCGTATCCATAGAGCCGCGTGATCGTAACCGGGAGCTCGACCTTGCCGCCGGGCCGGAGCGCTCCTGATGGCCCAGCAACGGAAATCTTGATAGGTGCGGCTGTAATCTTCAGCGTGATGGCCGTCGCCGGAGAGCCGACCTTGACGTTTTTGGGCTTCGCGGCTTCCGCGGCCTCAGTGGCGAGCTTGTCCGCGGCTGCTTGCGCCTCGGTTACGACCTTGGCGCGCGCTTGCACGTCGGCTGACGTCTTGTCGGCTGTCGCCTTGAGGGCATCGGCCACCTCCTTTACCTGCTCGGCCGCTGCCTTTACCTGAGCAGCGGCCGGCCCGCCTTCCTGCCCCGCCTGGACCGCTTCAGCCGCCTTCTTCAGCGCCTCCTCGGCGGAGCTGGCCGCGGTGTCGGCAAGCGCCTTCGCCTCCTCCGCCCGCTTCACCTCCTCCGTCAACTTGGCGGCAATCTTGTCGATCTTCGCCTTCTTCTCGGCAGCTTTTTGGGCTGCTTCGGGATTGCGGCTGTAGGGGACCTCCGCCGTCGCGTTCAAGTAGAAGGTGAACGTTTCGAGAGGCGCGTTTGCCGGGATGCTCAGTTTGTAAGTGCCGCTTGGACCTTCCAGCTTCAGGTCTTCAGGCTTCATTCCGGGCGGTGGGCTGACGGCCTGCAACATCACCTCGCCCTTGAAGTTGCCCCGGCGAATCACCTCGATCGGTATCTCGAGAGTCCCGGCGCGCGACATCTCGAGCACGGGGCTGCTGCCGACCGGACCCTTCCCCGTGCGAACCAGGAAGGGCGCTTTGGCGTTCGCCGCCACGGCCAGGGTGAAGTCGTGAGTGACGCGCGATCGGTTCGGGCGGTTGTCCTCTGCTGGCCACACCATCGCCGCGGTGCGCGCCCAATGCGTTACCTCGGCGTCCCCGATCATCGCCTTGCCAGCGATGCGTATCGAGCCTGTCCACGGAGCAGCGTTCTCCTCGGCCTCGAGCACCAGCGTGGTCGCGCTTTGGTCGCGAGCCAGGATCGCCTGCGGGCAGGTCACCCCAGCGGGCAAACCCTCGACGGAAACGCGAATCTTCCCCTTGAAGCCGTCCCGGCGGAAAGCCACGAGGTCGATGACTTCCGTGCCGCCTGGACGCAGGTAGGGGCTCCAGACGTTGGGCAGATTCTGCTTCGCGTCGGCGGGATTCGCTGCGGGAGAGCGTGGAATGGCAACGAGACGGAAGTCGGGCTTCTCTCGCCGGATCGACAGGCGGTAGACGTCCCGCGGGTCGGCAGGTGCCGCGACCTGATCGAAGAGGTGAATGCGGCAGAGTCCATCAGCGGGAGAGGAGAAGCGATAGGCAGCGTCTTCGCTCGACGTGTCGAATCCCACGTGGGGACGGCGAATAGTGTCCCACACCCCCACGTCGATGGCCGGCTCCTCGCCCTTTTCGTTGACCTCGACGCGCTGAATGTGGAGGAGAGGGTCCGTGGCTCGTCCCAGCCGGTGTGAAATGACCTCGATCCAGTAGACATCCCCCTTCTTTACGTCGAAGTCCACCCAGTCCTGGTCGTTCCGGGGATAGAACTGTCCGGCGTATTCGCACGGCGCTTCGACCTTTTGCGCCTCCTCTGGTTTGTTGTTGGGTTCCACTTCGGTCACCACGGGCGCTGTGGCCAGGGTGATGAAGAGCGGTCGCGAAATCCCCACTTCGGCCGGGAGCCGGTAACCCGTGCCGTCGAGGCCGGTCCCGGGAGGTCCCAGCACTGCGCCCGCGGAGAGCTCTTCTGCGGCCGGTCCACCCGGCAGCTCGATCTCAACCGCCAACGTCTGCAGTGTCTTTCCCGCGATCGCGACTCCGGTTGCCTCCTGGCCCCCCGGCAGGTTCCTACCGTAGAGAACAAACCGGGACTTCATCCCCGCCACACCGACCGGGGGAAAGATGAAGTCCACGTGCGGTTCCGTACTGATCGAGAGTCGATAGAAATGCTCATTCGACGCCGCGTAGACGGAGTCGCGGAGCTTGACCCAGTAGACGCCATCGGCTGGCACAGACATGTCAAGGAGGGGGTCGCTCCGGGCCACGTGCCGGCTACTGGCGAGCTCGCGACCGCTTGCGTCGTAGAGGGAAAGGACCGCTTCGAGCTTCGAGTCGATCCGTGCCGCCAGGCAGTCGATCAGGACGCGTTGCCCGGCCTGGGCCTGAAACTTGAAGCAATCGACGTCCGTCGCCTCGCCGAGTCTACCGTTGACGATGCTTTCGAGACCGACCTCCGCGGCCTCGCCAAGGGTGTTGTTCGGCTCGGTCTCGAGCACCTCCACGAGCTTGCCCACGGCAAAGGCCCGTGGATTCGAGATGCCGTACTTGCCGATCGCGCGTACGTCACAGATACCCGGCAAGGCTTCCGGCGCTATCGTGACCGTGAACTGGTCAGGAACCGGCTGTGGCCCTTCATCGAAGGGTCCCGGCTCGGTCATTTTTCGACGGGCGGTGATGCCCGGTTCGCTGAAGATGAGTTCCTCCACCTCGTCGAGATCGACACCAGAGAAGCTCACCTCGAAGGTTTTTCCCTGCTGGCCTCCGGACGGGAAGATGGAGAAGAGTCGCGCCGTCGGCAGATGGAGGATCGGTGGTTCAGCGGCCGCGGCCAGCGAGCACAGTACTAACAAAAACCCACCAGCTCGGAACGAAGCTAAAGACGAAACGCGCGCGCGCATAGGTA
>Ga0315336_1004869_pt1 | contig 15331 bp, 10 predicted proteins | sample ASW5metaG_FD_204512 | JGI IMG/M metagenome (GOLD analysis project Ga0315336, IMG submission 204512) | Ammonia-oxidizing marine archaeal communities from Monterey Bay, California, United States - ASW #5 | ecosystem: Environmental > Aquatic > Marine > Intertidal zone | place: USA: California...
CCGCCGGTGGTCCGATTCGGGATGCCTACTGAGGGAGTCACCCGGGTCCACGATCTAATTCGCGGCGACGTTGATTGGCAGAACGACTTGCAGGAAGACTTCATCATCCTGAAGTCTGACGGCTTTCCCACCTATCATCTGGCAGTGGTGGCCGACGACCATTTCATGGAAATCAGCCACATAATGCGGGCTGAGGAGTGGCTTCCCAGCACGCCAAGGCATCTTCAACTGTTCGATGCCTTGGGCTTCGAGCCCCCCCAGTTCGCCCATCTCCCGATGATTCTAGGTCGGGACCGGTCCAAATTATCCAAGCGCCACGGAGCCACGGCGGTGTCCGAGTACCGGGATAAGGGTTTCTTGCCCGACTCGCTGATTAATTTCATGGTGCTGTTGGGATGGTCTCTGGACGACAAGACCGAAATCATGACCCTGGATACCATCATGGAAAACTTCACCCTGGACCGGGTGACCAAGTCCGCCGCTATCTTTGATCAGGAAAAGCTGGAATGGATGAGCGGCATGTACATCCGAGAGATGTCTGCCAAAGAACTGGCGGGGAGCATGCTCCCCTTCCTCGAAAGAGACTTGCCCAAAGAGTTGGTGCCTGTGGACCGGGATTATTTGGAGACCATCGCGCCTTTGATTCAAGAGCGGATCAAGCTGATGGAAACCGCCGCCGACTCGACATCATACTTCTTTGAAGACCAGCCGGAGTACGACCTGTCTACCCTGATTCAAAAGGGGATGGAGCATCAACAAACTCTGGATGCACTCAAGTCTGCCTTGGTGACTTTGAACGGCGCTTCGTCTTTTAACCACGAATCGCTTGAGGAGTCGCTGAGGGCCACCGGAACCGAGATAGGCGTATCTCCCAGGCAGTTTTTTGGCGCGATACGGACTGCGGTCACCGGCCGGACTGCCACGCCTCCCCTTTTCGAGATGATGGAAGTGCTGGGCCGGGAGCGGGTATTGCGGCGGATGGAGTGGGCGGTGGAACATCTGGCTGGCGCTAATCCTGTTTAATCGATATCGAGGTTTAAGCGTTTGAGCACTCCTGACCCGGCCCCATCCTCCGATTTCATCCGTAGCACCGTTGAAGACGACAACCGATTCGGCAAGTACGACGGACGGGTCGTCACCCGCTTTCCTCCAGAACCCAACGGATATCTTCACATCGGCCACGCCAAGTCCATCTGCCTAAATTTCGGCATCGCCGCCGAGAATGAAGGCGGCGTCTGCCACCTGCGCTTCGACGACACCAACCCCACCAGAGAGGACGTTGAATACGTGGACTCCATCAAGGAGGACGTGCGCTGGTTGGGTTGGGATTGGGGCGACAACCTTTTCTACGCCTCGGACTATTTCGAGCAGATTTTCGAGTACGCAGTCCAGTTGATAAAAGACGGCAAGGCTTACGTGTGCGACCTTACCGCTCAGGAGATGAGAGAGTACCGTGGGACTCTGATCGAGCCGGGCAAAGACAGCCCTTACCGTGAACGTTCGATAGAAGAGAACATGGACCTGTTCCAGCAGATGCGGGATGGGGAGTTTGAAGACGGCTCGAAAACATTGCGGGCCAAGATTGACATGGCCTCGCCCAACGTGAACCTCCGCGACCCGGTCATGTACCGGATTCACCGGGCCGAGCATCATCGGACGGGGAGTCAGTGGTGCATCTACCCCAGCTATGATTTCGCCCACGGCCAGTCGGACTCCATCGAGAGAATCACCCATTCGGTGTGTACCCTGGAGTTCGAAGACCATAGGCCCTTGTACGACTGGTTTCTGGACTCGCTGAACGTATACCATCCTCAGCAGATTGAGTTCGCCAGGTTGAGCCTTAGCTACACGATGTTGAGCAAGCGACGGCTACTGGAATTGGTGGAGAAGGGTTTGGTGTCGGGTTGGAATGATCCTAGAATGCCCACGATTTCAGGCCTGCGCCGTCGCGGCTACACTCCACGATCGATCCGAAACTTCTGCGACCGCATCGGTGTGGCCAAGCGGGATTCCACGGTCGAGCTGGCTATGTTGGAACACACCTTGCGGGAAGATTTGAACCAAACCTCACCACGAGTGATGGCGGTGTTGCATCCCCTACGGGTGGTGATAGATAACTATCCCGAGGGCCAATCCCAAGAATTCGAAGCGGTAAACAACCCCGAGGACCCATCCATGGGTTCTCGCAAAGTCCCCTTCTCCAAGGTCATCTACGTCGAACAAGATGACTTTAGAGAGGACCCGCCCCAACGCTTCTACCGGCTCTCGCCTGGGCGTGAAGTGCGTCTGCGCTATGCTTGCTACATCACCTGCACCGATGTGGTTAAAGATGAAAAGACCGGGGAGGTGGTGGAGTTGCACTGCACCTACGACCCGGAATCCCTGGGCGGCTCATCGCCGGACGGACGCCGGGTTCAGGCGACCTTGCATTGGGTATCTGAGGCTCATGCAGTGGAAGCGGAAGTGCGTCTTTACGAGCATCTGTTCACGTCGGACGACCCTAGCAGCCACGAACTAGACGGCGACGACGACAGCAATGGATTGAACCCAGACTCGCTAACCGTGCTAGCTTCCTGCAAGCTTGAGCCAAGTTTGGCCGGAGCAACTTCCGGCAACCGGTACCAGTTTGAGCGGCAGGGATACTTCTGCGTAGACAGTGTGGATTCCACTGATGAGAAGCTGGTGTTTAACCGCACCGTCTCCCTGCGTGATAGTTGGGCACGGATAGAACAGGCAGGGAAGCAGGGGTTCAAAGAGAGGCGGGGGTGACCCCCTCTCTAACTCTCCACCTTCCCAAGGGGGAGAGAACGGGTTCCTAAGGGCGAAACAGTCCCTTCCCCTTCTATGTGGGAAGGTTGGAGCCTGCCCTGAGAGCGTCCGAAGGGATGGTGGTGATGCGCTTCATCAAGACTATCGCCCGAGACGTGAAATCAGCCGGTTAGGAACCTGTTTTGGCTTAGCAATGGGCGCGAGTGTCCCCAGACTCCCTAACTTCCTCGCTGATATATCTGCAACCGGTGCCGCAAGCTATCTACTATATAAACGCGTCCCTGGTCGTCCAGCTTTACTGAGGTCGGTCCCCATAGCAGTTTTTCCACGTTGGCGGAAGTTTCCCGCTGGATGTCGCTCCGGGGGGAGACCTGGGGCTCCAAGTCGGCGGCGAGTCGGGCGGCTCCTTCGTCGGGGTTGGCTTCGAAGTAGGCGGTGGTCCAGGTTGAGGTCACCGAGTCACCTCTGAACGAGTCGAGTACCTGTCCCGAAGTGCTTAAGACCTGAACACGTTCATTTCCCCAGTCACAAACGTATATGTTTCCATCGGGGTCCACAGCAATGCCAGATGGGCGGTTGAATTGTCCTTCTGCATCTCCGGAGCTACCCCACTGGTCGAGATACCGGCCCGAAGGATCGAATTTCTGCACCCGGTCGTTGCGCCAGTCCGACACATAAACGTCTCCGTCACTGTCCAAAGCGATGCCCCAAGGCATGTTGAACTGGCCGGGGCCGGCCCCCTCTTCTCCCCATTTTCCCAGGAACTGGCCGTCCTTGGTGAACTTCTGGACCCGGTTGTTCAATGAGTCGGAGAGGTAGAGGTTGTCCTCGGAATCGATGACCATGGCGGAAGGTCGGTCGATCTGACCGTCACGGGACCCGTGCTCTCCCCATTGTCCCAACAACTCACCTGACTTGGAAAATATGGATACGCGTTGCAGAGCTTCGTCGGCGACGTAAAGCCGATCTTCACTATCGAAGGCTACAGAGCTGGGCCACCAGAACTCTCCGTCGCCGGTGCCCCCGGTGCCAAATTCCCCCAGGTACTCCTCGTCAACGGTGCACGTGACGACCCGCTTGTAGGGTAGGCGTATGGCCACCTCCGGACCGGCCCGGTTCAGCACGTAGAGGACGCCTTGAGAATCCAATGCCACATCCACAGGGTTATTGAAACCCCGGCCCTGATTGGCTAAAAATCCGATGGTATGGCTGTAATTGAAGCTCGTAGTTGTTGTCATATGAGGATACCTATTAGGCGTCAGTATTCAGTATCCCAGGCATGGCCCGGGGCTGACGGCTTCCTTTACGCAAGCTGGTACTCTCGGGTCGCGACAATCAGCTGCAACATGTTGGCGATTCTTTCCTCGGAGCAGGCTACCAACTCGTCGCGGTCGAAGCGGAGGTCTCCTTGGGCCGCTGCGTAGCCGGTCAGGTGCTGGCCGGTCGCCTCACCAACTTTGACGCCGCCCGCCAGATCCAAGCAACGATCAACGAATTCCTGGGGAGATAGTACGTCCTGCCCTTCCCGGATGCGGCGGATGATTTCTTTGATTCCAGGATGACCGGGGTTTCCGACCTCTTGGGCTGCCGAATTTATCCGTTCGACCAAGCTTCCGGTGTCAATCCACTCGATGCCGGTGTGCCAGCCTTCCACCGAGGGCGGGTTCAGTATCTCCTGGCCCATGAAATTGGCATCCATGGCCAGGCCAACGATGCTCCAGTCGGTGGATCGGTGGCTACCGGCCAGCCGGGCCGTCCCCGCCACCATCTCCGCCGGGCTCTTGACCCGGGCGAAGCGCACCTTCTCCGACTGAAAGAAGCCGGAAAGGAACATGGTGCGCATCACCGATTCTATGTTGCCGTTGGAACGTTGGAACTCGTCGGCCAGTGTCTGGATAGCCCCTTCGTCGGGTGTATCGGAGACGAAGAAGTTGTAAAGCTTGCTGGCGACGAACCAGGCGCAGGCCGGTTGGGCGCAGATTATATCGATGACATCTTCCCCGTTGAACCGGCCGGTGTGGCCCAGGAAGGTCTTGTCGGTCTCGTCGTGGTCTTCCGGGTCGTAAAGGAATTGCCAGTCGAGCCGTCCGTGGGGCCAGATGGAGTCCCGTGATGCCCGGATGCTCATGTAGTCGGCATTGGCAATCGTCCAACCGGTGAAGGCCCGAGCGCAGGACTTTACATCTTCCTCGGTATAGTTGCCGATGCCCATGGAGAACAGTTCCAGCAACTCGCGTCCGAAGTTTTCGTTGGGAGCATCCTTGTGGTTGTCCTTGTTGTCCAGCCAAAAAATCATCGCCGGGTCTCTGGCGACCTCCAGCAGCAGCGTGCGGAAATAACCCAGGCCGCTGCGGCGGAAAATATTGGTCTGGTTGACTACGCCCTTAGCGTGATTCAACTTGCCGTAGGCAGTGGCGAACAGGCCGTGCCAAAAGAGGGCAATCTTCTCTTGCAGGGGGCTAGTTGTGTTAATCATACGGTACAGCCAGTAGGCTTGGGAGCTTTCGATGAGCATCAGGCTGTTTTGATCGATGTGGTAGCGCCTTACCACATCCTCATCCACTGGCAGATCTTGCGACGGATGGAGCAATTTCTCAACGGTAGCGTCATAACCTAGCTCGAGATATTCGTCCAGTTCTTGGGGAGTGGCTCCGAAGCCCGCCCGCCGGAGTAGATGGGTAGTCAGCGCCCATTGATCGTCCATCATATTCTGACTCCTCGTCCGGCGCAGGTTAGAGACTGCCCGGAACGACATAATAGGGATGGGAATATCGACTTATCTGGCAGGCCCGTAGTATAGCATCATATCCTCCTCGGCTCCGGTCTTTCCCGAGCCTAGGTGCGCTCCCCAAATAGAAACTTGTCATTTTGCCGAACATAATTTATACTACCGCCAAAATCATCTGAATCCTTATATTAATTTAAGGAAATACTTGTTAAATTGACCAAAATTATCTCGGCAAATACCGACGATTGGCGTTTATCTTAATAATACCTTGGGGTAGGGGTGTGTTTTGGGGTGGATTACATCACAGACAGGAGGTGAAGGCTAGAATTACTGAACCTATACAATTTGAGGAAACTTTTAAAATACGTCTAATTTGGCGAGCCCCGTCCAACGGCGTTTCTGGATAGCTGAAGTGTGTAACCCCCGGTTTTTAAATACAAGTAATTATTAATTTTTCCTCATCCCGGAAAGGGATGGCATCGGCGGGGAGCGAATTCAAAATAATTTCGCAAAAGGGGTTTGGGTGTAAAGATGATGTCGACAGCTGTAAAAGTTCTTAGTGACGGAGTTATAAAACTGGATGGCGGGTCCATGTTTGGGCAGGTGCCCAAGATGGCCTGGGAAAATAGTGTGGTGACGGACCGAAAAAACCGCATGACACTGGGTCTTAATTGTTTGCTACTTCAGATCAGCGGACAGAACATCCTGGTAGATACAGGAGTTGGCACAAAAGATGCCGACAACGACAAGGAAAGCCTGGGTTTGGTACCCAGCCGGTTGCTCAAAGGCCTAAAAAGCGTGGGCATGGGTCCCAAGGATATTCACGCAGTAGTCCTTACCCATCTTCATTTCGACCACAGCGGTGGATGCACTCGCTTGGACCGGGCGGGCAACGTGGTGCCGACCTTCCCGAAGGCCAAATACTACGTTCAAGAAGCCTGCTGGGACGAGGCATGTAATCCCAACGAACGGTGCCACGGCACCAACCGGGCAGACAACTTCCTTCCCATTGAGGAGAGAGGCCAACTGGAGCTTCTAGACGGCGACACTGAAATCATGCCGGGCTTGAATGTTGTGGTCACAGACGGCCACGCCAAGGGCCACCAGATGGCCATGGTCAACCACGGAGGCGAGAGAATCGTCTTCCTTGGGGACATCGTGCCTACGCCGCACCATCTGAACCTTGGAGTTATCTCGGCGTTCGACAACTCTCCGGAGACGACGCTAGAGCGGAAACGGGACCTTCTTGCTCAGGCCGAGAAACAAGGTTGGTTGCTGGTCTTCTCCCACGGACACGACGTGAAGGCCGGTTACCTGGAACGCAAGGCAGACACCGGATACTTGCGTCCCGTCGATCTGTAAGCCTGATTTGCCCTTGTGGGGCATCTAGAACGATTTTTGCGGCTGCCTACATGGCTCGAAAAGAGTCTTGAGCGGCAGCCGTGTTTTATTTGGGCCGGATGAGCGGCGCTGGGCTATATAATCACTACCCGGACCTCGTCTTCCGACAAATCTTCCAGGCGGGCCAGAGTGATTGTGTTGCCCAAGTCGTCCCAGTTGCTGGTGTGGACGCGGATGTAGTTGTCCGTAAGTCCCCGCCACTTGGTGCCGCCTTCGTGTTTCGCCGAGGACTCCCACAGCACCGGCACGGTTTTGCCCAACTGCTGATTGCGAAACGACTCAAACCCCTCTTTCGCCATCGCCAATAGTTGGGAGGTGCGCTCTTTCTTCACCGGCTGAGGGACGTCTCCGGAGAGGTAAACGGCGCTGGTGCCGGGCCTGGGAGAGTAGGGAAATATGTGCATGTCGCTGAACTCCATGGATCTAGCGAACGACAGGCTCTCTTGGAACTCGGTTTCCGTTTCCCCCGGAAAACCGGCAATCAGGTCGGCGGTGACACAGCATCCAGACACGGACCGCCGGACTAGGCCAACCTTTTCCGCGAATAATCCGGTTGTGTAACGGCGGCGCATCTGCTCTAGTATCCGGTTGCTGCCGCTCTGCAATGGGACGTGGAAATGGCGGCACAGGCGGGCATCCTGCCAAAGCTCCAGCAACTGGGGTGTGATTTCCTGAGGTTGGAGGGACGATACCCTGATGCGCGGGACGGTGGTTTCCGCCAAGATTATTTCCAGTAGCCCGGTAAGGGTTATTCCCGGCAGGTCGAAGCCGTAGGTCCCTAACTGGGTTCCGGTCAGGACCACCTCCAAGCAACCATCGGCTGCCCGCTGGTTGATTTGCTCCACCAGCAACTCAGGGGGGACGCTGCGCTCCCGGCCCCGGACCTTGGGGACGATGCAATAGGCGCACACCTGGTCGCAACCTTCCTGAATCTTGACCATGGCCCGGTTGCGGCGGATGTCGGTGGCCAACCCGGTGACCCCGACTCCTTTTAGTTGAGTATTGTGATCGAGGATCGGTAGAAAATTATCCGGTCTGTTGCCCTTTTGCTCCAACAAGGACGTCACCATCGATGGCAACTCATCTTTCTCAGTGTTACCCATCACTAGGGACACGCCTTCGACTTGAGCTAGCTCGTCCTTGGATCGTTCGGCATAGCACCCGGTGGCCACGATAAGGGCGTCTGGGTTCGCTCTGGAGGCGGCTCTCAGGGCTTGCCGGGCTTTGGAGTCGGCGGTGGCGGTGACGGTGCAGGAGTTGAGGACGAAGACATCGGCTTTGGCTGGAGATTGCACCAGGCGGTAACCGGCAGCGATGAACCGGCGAGCCAGCGTGTCGCTGTCGGCTTGGTTCAGCTTGCAGCCCTGGGTCCGAATCGCCACCGTGCCCCGGAATACGGTTTCGTCCGGCGATGTCTCAGGCGCTTGGGCCGACGGAAAGTCCAGTCTTACCTGGCTATTCTTCGTATTCAACGGGCACCAAGTCCCAGAGCACTTCCACGGCCGAGGTCACATCATCGAGGATCGAGAATAGACGGTCCAACCTGCCCCGGGACTCTCGGATTCTTTGCAGAGTCTCACCGAAGGACGCTAGGCGCTCAAAGGACTCCCTGATTCTTTTGTCCCGGCGCTCTTTCCCCAGGTTGACTGCAAACTCCCGGATCGATTGGTCATCACTAAGGCTTTGTCCCTGACTCAGAGCCACCGCCTTGACAGCCAAGGTCAGGCTTCCCCAAAGGAGGTCTTCAGATTGACCCCACCGTCCGCCCCGCATGTCGCCAAGGGCGTTGTCCAACAGCCTGAGGCTTTGGGAGCGGTAGCGGTTGATGCGGGCTGTATCGGTGGCCATGTCAGCTATTATCCGTGCGTGAAAAGATAACCAATTCTAGCATAGTGATGCTTACGCGCTGATTCCTTCCACGGTGGGAGGAGGTATCTGGAAGGGCGGCGTTAGGTTGGGTATGGGCACTTCAATGACCACCGGGCGTTCAGCCTTAAAAGCCACTCGCAGGGCATCGCCCAGTTCCTTATGGCTGTCAAGCTTGACGCCCATGGCGCCGTAAACCTCGGCCAGTTGGGCGAAGTCGGGGTTGTGCAGCCTGGTGCCGATGACTCGGCCTTCCAGTCGGTTCTGCTGCTCTATGTGGGACGCCCCCAGCAGCTCATTGTTGAAGACCACGGTCACTACGTTGATGCCCTCTTGGACCGCCGTGGCCAGTTCGCTGGAACAATACCCGAAGCCGCCGTCCCCACTGGTCGCTACGACCTGGCGGTTGGGGTTCCCTACCTTGGCTCCCAAGGCGGTGGGGAAGGCGTAACCTAGGGTGGCGAAATAGCTCGACGTTAGATACGAGCGGGGTTTGAGGGATGGGAAGGCCAGATGGCTCCAGTAGCCGATGTCCGTGGTTCCCGCCACCATGATGGCGTCGTCGTCCATCTCCCGGCGCAGGGTCTCGATAATCTCGACCTGCATCGGGGCCATCTCCCTGATGCGCTGGCAGGACTCTTGGCGGATGGACGACATCTCGCTGTCCGTCCATTCGCTGGTGGTTTTGCCGCCCAACTCAGCCAGTAGGGCTTTTACTCCCAGACGTCCGTCGGAGTTGATGCCAACCGTGGTTGGGTAGTTGCGGCCCACCTCTTCCGGGTCGGCGTCGATCTGTATCAGCTTTTGGTGGGTTTGAATCGCCCACGGGACCTTGGGTGCTAGATGGAGGCGGCTGCCCACGACCAGAATCACGTCGGCTTGGGGAAGGGCAAGATAGCCAGGGCCGTGGGCGTAAGTGAAGCAGCCCAACGAATGGGGGTCGTCTTCCGGAATAGCTCCCTTTCCTTCGGCCGTGGTGATGACAGGAGCATTCAACGACCTGGCCAACTCCAGTAATTCTGTGGACATATCGGCTTCCCGTGCCCCGCCCCCGACCCATATGACGGGGCGGCGAGCCTTAGCCAGAAGTTCGGCGGCCTGTTTTATCTGCGTGGGGTCGGGCGAGGTCTTGGCGAATACTTCCGGTTCCGTCAGGTCGGTGTTGCCCTTGCCCGGAAGCATGTCCCAGGGAATCTCGATCTCCACCGGCCTGGGCCTGCCCGTGCCCATCTGATACATGGCGGTTTGGACCATACCTGGGATTTCCTCAACTTTGTCAGCCCTGGCGCACCACTTGGTCAGGTGTTGAAACACGTCCAGGGATTCCCCAATCTCGTGCAACGCGCCCCGGTTCATGCCCAGGTTGTAGCTCTCGATCTGTCCGGATACCAGCAGCACCGGCGACGAAGTGGCGAAAGCGGTGCCCAATGCGGCGGTTGTGTTGAGAGCGCCGGGTCCGGGGACTACCATCCCCACACCGGGCTTGCCTGTGGTGCGGGCGTATCCGTCGGCCATATATGCGACGCCCTGTTCGTGACGAGCCAGAATCAGGCGTATGCTGGGTTCATGATAGAAGGCATCGAAGGCGTCCATAATTTGGACGCCGGGAAGGGCGAAGACAACTTCCACTCCGTTGCGGGCCAAGGAACCGACCAGGGCTTGAGCGCCGCTCATCTCAGGCATGTCACACCTCTACAGAACTATGTTGAGTACAGTCTAAGCCACGCAACGTGCGTGTCAACCTGAAATATGAAGCCCGTTGTCCTGGGACACTCATCTCGCGAACGATCCCTGGATTATGGCCTGAGCCGGAAAGACGGAGCATGGCGCTACCCTATTGTCATTCCCGTCTGCACGGGAATCCAGTTGACTGGCTGGAAGGAACGTAGCACCTGGAAAACGAGCTTCCCCGGGTTTCGGCCAACGCTGGCAATGACGGAAGATTGGCCATTGAATAGCTCAATCTTGGGGTTTGTTGCCAAAACCAAAGCTGGGTGGCAACATATGGGTCTATGCCCGCATCTCCCTGGATGTTGCTGGGCAGATCTTGAACAACGTCCGGTTGGGTACATCCAATCGGGTAAATGGAGGCAGGTATTGGCTTCGAGTAGCTCTTTCCGGTCGGTAACCACGGCAGTTCGGGTTCATGGCGGACCCAATGTCATCGCGCACTTAAGCGACGAGGTGGACCGCCTTCGGGCCAAGAGGGTATTTGTGGTCTGCGGCCAGACCGTGGCACATAAGACCGATCTGCTGGACAGGGTGAAGCAATCTTTGGGCGAAAGATTTGCCGGAGTATTTGACGGCGCTCAGGCCAGTTCTCCCCTACCTTCGGTTGAATTGGGTACGGCCCAAGCAAGGGAAGCGGAAGCCGACCTTATCTTGGCATTGGGCGGAGGCAGTGCCATCGTAACGACTCGCGCCATCATCATCTTGCTGGCGGAGGGGGGCCGGGCCCAGGACCATGCTACCCAGTATCCACCCGGCCAGACGCCGATTAGCCCACGCTTGATGAAACCCAAGATTCCCAACATCGTCGTGTTAACCACTCCAACGACTGCGGTTACCCGGTCAGGAACGGCGGTGTTGGACCCGGAGACCGGGCACCGAGTAGAGCTATTCGATCCCAAGACCCGCCCAATCGCAGTGTTCATGGACACCGATGCATTACTGACCGCTCCGGACTGGCTTTGCCTCAGCGCCGCCGCATCCTGTTTCAGCGGCGTTGTAGGAGCGTTGCAGGCACCGAATCAACTCAACCCGCTGGCCGATGGTGACCTGATCCAGGCTCTTAATCTGCTGCGGCGTGACATGCCACTGGTTAAGTCCCAGCCGGACAACGGACAGATCCGCATCGACCTTTGCTCCGCTGCCTTTCTGATGAACCGGGCGATGGATAGTGGAGCCAGCGGCAGCGCCCTAGGCGTTGTGAGTTCATTGGCTCACTCATTGGACAGCGGCTACCCGGAGTGCAGCCACGGCGACGCCTACGCCATCCTCACGGCTCCTGGGATAACCTTCAACCGGGATTTCAATCTCTCGGGACAAGCCCGGCTGGCATCGGCTATGGGAGTTATGAAGGAAGGGATGGACGATCAGCAGGGATCCGACGCTGCAGCCATTACTGTGGCGGAAATATACCGGGGATTGGATATGCCGTCCAAACTGCGGGAAGTGGGCGTACCAGAAGATGGCATAAATCAGATTGCCGTCGACACCATGACCGACTTCGGTGTATCCCGCAACATTCGTCCGGTGAAGGACTCGGTTGAACTGGATGAGATGCTCAAGCAGATCTGGTAGCCTGACCAGATAGTTCAAGGGCGGACCTGCGCCAAGAAAGGAGGAATCAACGATGAAATATGACTATATAGTGGTCGGGGCAGGCTCCGCCGGTTGTGTGGTGGCTACTCGACTATCCGAGGATAGCAGCAAGTCGGTCCTTCTTCTTGAGGCCGGGCCGGACTATCCCGAATATGAGAATCTGCCCATCGACCTGAAGCAAGGCAACAACGTTTGGCGGTCAGCTTACGGGCCCCATAGCTGGGATTACCGCGCCACTGCGACATCGCTGCAACCGGAGCCGATAGTTATACCCAGAGGCAAAGCCACCGGCGGATCCAGCGCCATCAATGGGCAAGTGCTCTTCAGGGGCGTTCCGGAGGACTACGACAACTGGGCCGCTTGGGGCAACACCGAGTGGGAATTCACCAGGGTGCTGCCCTATTTCCGTAAGCTGGAAAACGATCTGGACTTTCAAGGGGACGATTTCCACGGGATGGATGGGCCCATCCCGGTGCGGCGCTACAAGCGGCAAGATCTGCTGCCGTCATTCCAAGCTTTCTACGACACCTGCGTCGAGATGGGATTTCCGGTAGACTCGGACCAGAATCATCCCGATTCTAACGGGATTGCCTTCCGGCCCTTGAACAACATCGACGGTGTGCGGATGAGCGCGGCCCTGACCTATCTCACCTTGGCGCGGCACCGGTTGAACGTCACCATACGAGGCGGCGTTACGGCCCAGCGCATCATCTTTGAGGGAAAGACGGCGGTGGGCATCGAGGCGGAGAGTGGCGGGGAAGTCTTCACCGTTTATGCCGACCAGATAATCGTGAGCAGTGGCGCCGTCGCTTCGCCCCAACTGCTGATGTTGTCCGGGGTAGGTCCGGCGGCTCATCTAGCCGAGATGGGAATAGGTTTAGTCCACGATATGCCGGGAGTGGGGCAGAACCTGCGCGACCACCCGGCGTCGTTCGTCTTGTTAAAAGGACTCGGGGACCCTCCGGATGAAGACGCACCCAACATCCAGCTGGGATTGCGGTTCAGCAACCCTGGTTCGCCTACTCGGGCGGATTTCCAATTGAGTCCCATACTCATGAGCAGCGAGCACCGCCCGTCCAGCGTCCAGATCGATAACGATGATTTTCATTTCGGTCTGAGTGTCGCTCTTCAGAACGCCACGTCGGCGGGCCAACTGAGGCTAACGTCCACTGACCCTCGCGTTCAGCCCGACCTGAACTACGACTACCTGTCCGACCCGGACGACCGGGCCAGGATGCGTGAGGCCTTGCGGTTGGCTCTGAGCATCGCCGAACATCCTTCATTCTCAGGTATGGTGGTGGAAAGGTTGAACCCCACCGATGAAGATTTGGCGTCGGACGATGCACTGGATAACTGGATGCTGCGCAACGCGTACACCCAGCACCACACGTCCGGTACCTGCAAGATGGGCGACGCGTCGGATCCGATGGCGGTGGTTGATCAGTATTCCCACGTTCATGGGATGCAGAACCTGCGGGTGGTGGACGCCTCTGTAATGCCCGACGTTATCCGGGCCAACACCAACGCAACGACCCTGATGATTGCCGAGAGGGTGTCCGATTGGATAAAAGAGGGAAAGTAGGGTATCTAAGTCCAGCCCCAGCCGATAAAATTATCAGGCGCAATTTTCACAGGACGGTTCTAACATGACCATGGGCAATTCGAATACCAGAGTCGAGCGGGATTCCATGGGCCCCATGGACGTCCCCGCCGAAGCGCTGTACGGCGCATCAACTATGAGGGCGGTGTTGAACTTCCCCATCAGCAATCTCAGGTTCTCCCGTGCCTTCATCCGGGCGCTGGGTCTGGTTAAGCTGGCGGCGGCCAAGACGAACATGAGCTTGGGTTTGTTGGACCAAAAGCTTGGCGACGCCATAATAGCCGCTGCCCAGGAAGTCAGCGACGGCAATCTGGACGAGCATTTTGTTCTGGACATCTTCCAGACCGGTTCCGGCACGTCCACCAACACTAACGCCAACGAAGTCATTGCCAACCGCGCCTCCCAGATTCTCGGCGGCGACCCGGGTTCCCGCTTGGTTCACCCCAACGACCATGTAAACATGGGACAGTCCTCCAACGACGTTATCCCGACGTCGATACATCTGGCGGCGCTGCTGTCTATAAAAGAAGACCTGATTCCCGGACTGAACCGGTTGACTTCAGAGCTAAAAGCCAAGTCCGAGAAATTCTGGCCGGTTATCAAAACCGGGCGAACTCACCTGCAAGACGCTACCCCTATCAGGTTGGGGCAAGTGTTCCTGGGATTTGCCGGGCAGGCGGAGAACAGCGTCCGGCGTTTGGGTCGTGCGGAGGATGCCCTGGCTGAAGTCGCTCTGGGCGGCACCGCCGTGGGAACCGGCGTAAATACTCATCCAGAATTTTCTGCTAAGACCTGCCAGTTGCTGTCTGACCTGACCGGGGTTCGCATCCTGGAAACTGATAATCATTTTCAAGCCCAGGCAACCCTGGACGCCCTGGTGGAAGCCAGCGGCACTCTCAAGACCGTGGCAGTCAGCATGCACAAGATTGCCAACGACGTTCGATTGATGGCTTGCGGTCCTCGGGCCGGACTTGGTGAGATTACCGTTCCTGAGGTCCAACCGGGCAGTTCAATCATGCCGGGAAAGGTGAACCCAGTGATATCCGAGTCGGTTATCCAGGTGGTGGCCCAAGTCTTCGGCAACCATGAGGCGGTCGCGATGGCCGGCCATGGCAGCTACTTCGAGTTGAACACCATGATGCCGGTAGCTGCCCATAACGTCCTTGAGTCCATCTCATTGCTGGCTGCTTCGGCCAATAACTTCGCCGAACAGTGTGTCATGGGAATCGAGGCGACGGATGTGGGACCGGATATGCTGGAGAAGGGATTGATGCTAGGCACCGGTCTGGCGCCGGAGATTGGTTACGATGCCGCAGCGGCCATAGCCAAGGAAGCGGCGGCTACCGGGAAGACTATACGGGAAGTGGCTAAGGAAAAGTCCAATCTGTCGGATGCCGATCTGGACCGGTTGTTGGATGCGGGAGCGATGACCGAGCCGGGGTTGGGATCGGGTGGCGGCGGGGGCTAGACGGTCCTATTCCCCTCAACATCTAATCCCAGAGAGGTAGTTCCCGTTCCTTGGCGATGTCGGTGCACTTGGGGCACCGGTCTTCCATAGTGTGGTTTTTGGCATCCCAAACGTTCTGACCTTTGAGCCCGCATAGGTAGAGCGGCTCGATCTCTTCGATACCAATGTCCTCTAC
>Ga0315336_1004870_pt1 | contig 15331 bp, 12 predicted proteins | sample ASW5metaG_FD_204512 | JGI IMG/M metagenome (GOLD analysis project Ga0315336, IMG submission 204512) | Ammonia-oxidizing marine archaeal communities from Monterey Bay, California, United States - ASW #5 | ecosystem: Environmental > Aquatic > Marine > Intertidal zone | place: USA: California...
TCGAACTGCAGAGATTAGGGGGACCTCAGGAAGGCACGTATCTGGAACGGGCTGTCAATTTAGCCGCAGAGTATGACATTCCAGTAGTAGCGACAAACGATGTCCGTTTTCTTGATCCTGAAGAGTTTGAGGTTCATGAGGCACGAGTCTGCATTCAGCGGGGGCAAATATTGGGAGAAACTGGTCGGCCTCGAGACTATTCAGAACATCAATATCTTAAATCTGCCGAGGAGATGAGCGCACTTTTTGGGGACCTTCCTGAGGCTATTGCCAACACCGTACAAATTGCAGAGCGCTGTAGTTTAGGTCTTGAGTTAAATAATGTTTTTCTTCCCAAGTTTGAGCTTTCAAGTAATACGGAACCGGGAGACTATCTTCGCAAGCAGGCAACCGAGGGCCTTCGGGGTCGATTTAGTTTCAAGGCGCTACGTAAAGGAGAGCAAGGAAAATATTTTGACCGATTGGAAATGGAACTAAACGTGATTTGCCAAATGGGGTACGAGGGCTATTTTTTGATCGTCGCAGATTTCATTCGTTGGGCGCGTGACAATGGTATTCCTGTAGGCCCCGGCCGAGGATCCGGGGCGGGATCTCTGGCAGCCTTTGGATTAGGTATTACTGACCTTGATCCTATTGCTCATGACCTTTTGTTTGAAAGATTTCTAAACCCTGAAAGAGTTTCTATGCCCGATTTTGATGTGGATTTTTGTATTGAGGGACGTGATCGCGTAATCGATTATGTAACTACTCGCTATGGTCAGGAGCGGGTTTCACAAATCATCACACATGGCTCTATGGCTGCCAGAGCGGTAGTGCGAGACGTAGGTCGTGTTTTAGGGATGTCTTATGGTTATGTAGATCGTATTGCAAAACTTATTCCTTTCGAGATAGGAATTACTCTCAAAAAGGCACTTGAAGACAATGATGAGCTTCAACAGCTATATAACGAAGAAGGGGAAATTCGAGAACTTATTGACCTCGCTCGTTCTTTAGAGGGGCTCGCACGGAATGCGGGTACTCATGCGGGTGGTGTGGTGATTGCACCAGAGCCCTTAACAAATTTTATGCCTCTTTACTGCGAACCGGACGGCGTTTCATTAACGCAGCTCGATAAAGATGATGTCGAAACTCTTGGGCTAGTTAAATTTGATTTTCTGGGGCTGAAGACCCTCACTGTTATAGATAAAGCAACTGATGCAATCAACAAACAGCGGACTTTAGATAACGAAAACCCTATTAACATCACAGATCTTTCTTTTGATGACCAGAGAACCTTTAAGTTATTAAGAGCATGCCAGACTACTGGGGTTTTTCAACTTGAGTCACGTGGTATGCGCGATTTGAGCAAGCGTCTCCAGCCCGACAAATTCGATGATCTAGTAGCAATTGTTGCTCTGTTCAGGCCAGGACCCATGCATATGGCGGATCAATTTATCAACCGTAAGCAGGGGCAAGAGGCCATAGATTATTTGCACCCCTCTCTAGAGGCGATTCTCAGGCCCACATATGGCGTAATTCTTTATCAGGAACAAGTAATGCAGATTGCCCAAATACTGGCAGATTATTCGCTGGGTAGTGCAGATTTGTTGAGGAGAGCTATGGGAAAAAAGAAGCCTGAGGAAATGGCAAGTCAGCGCTCTGTGTTTGTAGCTGGAGCTGCAAAGAAGGGTATAACAGAGGATCGTGCTAACTTTATTTTCAGCCAGATGGAACAATTTGCGGGATATGGATTCAATAAGTCCCATTCGGTAGCTTATGCAGTCCTTGCTTACCAGACAGCATGGTTGAAGGCGCATTACCCAGAAGCATTTATGGCCGCAGTAATGACTGCAGATCTGGGCGATACAGATAGGCTATTAGTATTGCGGGATGACTGTTCCGATTTAGGAATCACAATTACACCACCAGACATCAATCTATCTCGATTTGAATTTACTGTGGGCGGTAAGAGGCAAATTAATTATGGGTTAGGAGCCATTAAGGGAGTTGGGAGAGGCATGGCAGAAGCTATTGTAGAGGAGCGGGATAAGAGTGGTGATTTCAATGACCTACTTGATCTTTGTCATCGCATTAGTCAGCAAAAACTCAGTCGACGCACATTAGAGGCACTCGTACGGGCAGGGGCTTTAGATAGCCTGGATCCAAACCGAGCTGCGTCGATGGCTGCAATCCCCAAGGCTCTAGGACTTGCAGGACAAGTAGCTCATGCCTCAGCAGCTGGTCAAACGACATTATTTGGCGAGCAAGAGGGGGACCTGGCTATGGAGAGTATCTTGACAGCAGTTGCAGAGTGGACCGACCAAGAACGTTTGGCGGCCGAACGGGAGAGCCTAGGGCTATACCTAACTGGACATCCTTTTGATGAGTACCGAAAACATTGCGAGTGTTTTACAAGTGGCTCTATAGGGAAAACACTTGGTTCGCTGGCAAATAACAGGTCATCTCGGGGAAGACAGCGGGTGACTTTCGCAGGCTTGGTTATGGACCTTCGTCGTCGTGGCAACCGAGTAATACTACTTTTGGATGACGACACAGGCCGTATAGAGGTAACGTTGTTCGAGGAAATCCTTAAGCAGCGCAAGCATCTAGTGGTAAAAGATGCAGTGCTGGTAATTGCAGGTACACTTCGTTTTGATAAGTTTTTAGATGGGTGGCAGTTGACGGCCCAGAGTTTAAGTTTGGCAGATGAAGCAATTGAAGAATATGCTCAGAGACTGACTATTTTTTGGGACAACAGTGGGGATTCTAACCAGGACTTTGTGATTGATTTACAGCAAATACTAGGACCCTTCGCAAAAGGATCTTGCCAGGTTTGCATTGAGTATGCAGGGCCCGAGGCAAGTATTTCGATGACTCTTGGTGAGGATTGGAGAGTAAAGCCCACGCGTGAGTTAAGACAGAATTTGAGTGAATTTCTTGGCAGCGAGGACCGCTACGCCATCCATTACCCGAAATTTCTTATATAAAATGATTTTTTCTTTAATTTTTATACTTTACATTAATGCAGGGTGTTGGCATTTAGGGCCCCTTGATTTTTCTGGTCTATATTTTTTCGTTGTCACTTTCTTAAGCTTGGGGTTATGGTGAAGTTCCCTTGCTTACCTAGATACTGATGGACTCTAAGTTTCTAAATTTTGAGCAGCCTATTGCCGAGTTAGAGGCCCGTATTGATGAACTCAGGTTTGTTGGCAACGATGCGGAAATAAATATAAGTGATGAAATTGAGCGACTAAAGAAAAAGAGGGACTCCCTGATTCGGAGTCTTTTTTCGAATCTGAGCGCCTGGCAAGTTGCGCAATTAGCTCGCCATCCGAGGCGTCCCTACATGCTTGATTACATTGGGAGTTGTTTTGAAGGTTTTCAGGAGTTACACGGTGATCGGATGTATTCTGATGATCACGCTCTTATTGGGGGTTTAGCCTATATACAAGATCAGGCAGTAGTAGTGCTGGGACATCAAAAGGGTCGTGATACGAAAGATCGGGTGTACCGTAATTACGGGATGGCAAGTCCTGAGGGATACCGAAAGGCGTTGCGACTAATGCGGCTGGCAGAGAAATTTGATTTACCACTGATAACATTGATTGATACGCCAGGCGCTTATCCTGGGGTGGGCGCCGAGGAGAGGGGTCAAAGCGAAGCCATTGCTCGAAATCTTTTAGAAATGGTCGGCCTCAAGACACCTATTATCAGTGTGGTTATCGGGGAAGGGGGGTCGGGTGGCGCTCTTGGTATAGGGGTTGCCGACCGGATACTTATGCTTCAGTACAGTATTTATTGCGTCATTTCTCCCGAGGGTTGCGCTTCAATACTTTGGAAAAATTCAGATCAAGCTGAGGCAGCTGCAGAAGCGATGGGTATTACAGCAGAACGTCTCCATAAGCTTGGCTTGGTGGATGGGGTAATTGCGGAACCTCTGGGTGGTGCGCACCGGGATCCAAAGGCGATAGCAGATAGCGTGGGAAGCGCGCTGATCCAGACACTTACCGACTTGCAAACTTTGCCATTAGCAGCTCTTCTGGAGCAACGTCGGCAGAAATTGGCTGCCTATGGAGTCTTTAAGGGAACTTAACTCAGTCTTCGTACGATTTTGCCATGAAATCATTTCTCGAGAAGCTCAGTTTAGCGTTGGCGCAGTTACCATTGCCTGAAAAGGCCGTTTGTTATGGTGTTGCATTCAGTGGCGGACTTGATTCAAGTGTTCTGCTGGCAGGACTAGCAAGACTGGATCATAGGCCAGTGCGAGCCCTACATGTGAATCATGGTTTGTGCCCTGAATCAAATCAATGGGAGGATCATTGCCGCAGTGTTTCGGTATCGTTAGGGATAGATTTTGAAAGCCTTAGAGTGAACATTAAGCCTAGGCCGGGCCTAAGTTTAGAAGCCCAAGCAAGATCAATTCGGTATCAGGCCCTCGCATCAATGCTTCAGCCAAGCGAATTATTGCTTACGGCACATCATGCCGGAGATCAGCTGGAGACAGTTTTACTGCGTTTATTGCGGGGTAGTGGAGTCAAGGGTTTAAGGGGGATTGCTTCACTTAGGCGCCTGGGACCTCATTATGTAGCCCGACCTATGCTAGAAATAACCCAGGGTGAGATCCGCTCTCAGGCAGAGGCTTGGGGTGTCGTTTACGTTGATGACCCATCAAATTTGGATTTGCGTTTTGATCGAAATTACTTGAGATCCTCGATAGTGCCGCAATTATTATCTCGCTGGCCAGGCAGTCCAGCTACTTTGGGTCGCGCTGCCCGGCAAATGGCAGATGCCCAGTTAATTTTGGACGAGGTAGCTAAGGAAGAAACTGATAACTTAGATTTTCTTTTTCGAATCCCTGTTAAAAGGGTATTAGCCTTATCCCAAACAAAACAGAGAAATCTCGTGCGCTACGTATTAGCTAATCTAAATTTACCACTGCCCAATTCTCGACAATTGGAAATGCTTCTGCAGGGCCTTGCTGTAGAAAGGCCTGACGCAATGACTCAGGTGCAATGGCCGGGGGGCGAGGCTCGAATTTATCGAAATCATCTATATCTCTTCAGTCCATTGCCGGCCCCATCAGGACCTGATTACACAGGGTTAATTGCGGCCAACAAGCCCTGGAAGGGCCCCGAAGGAACATTAGCGCTAGAGCGGGTGGAAGGTAAGGGTTTGCCAAGTTCGTGGGTTAATAATGGTTTTACAGTTAGTTTCAGGGCTGGTGGAGAGCGTTTTAGGCCAGCCGGAGCAAAACATAGTAGGTCTTTGAAGAAGCTACTTCAGGATGCAGGTGTAGTACCTTGGATGCGAAGCCGTATTCCTCTGCTTTTTCGGGATGAGGAGATAGTGGCGGTGGGGGATTTATGGCTTGGCGACCAGATAGGTGAATGTCTAGAAGAGCCGTCATGGGGGGTGCGCTGGACTGATCACCCCTTATTCCTTTAGGTGTAAAATTCACACTTCTGGCTTAAAGTTTCGTTAAATCTTCAGTCGATAACGTCTCAAAAGGCGGTTGCTTGGCAACACAATTTTTAACTTAGACTGGTGATAACCAAATTCTTTTGGTACTTTGTAAAGCCGTCTTGATACAACAGAACCGGATTCTGAAGGTTTTTTATTAACCTTAGCCTTTTGGGGCGGGCAATGACACGATTTGTATTCATCACTGGTGGAGTGGTTTCGTCCTTGGGTAAGGGTATAACCTCCGCGTGCCTAGGTGCTATTTTGGAGGCTCGGGGCCTTAAGGCTCGGCTGATGAAATTAGATCCCTATATCAATGTCGACCCAGGGACCATGAGCCCATACCAACATGGTGAAGTATTTGTTACGGAGGACGGCACCGAAGCAGACTTAGACCTAGGCCATTATGAGCGTTTTGTTCGCACTAAGACTGGCCGCGATAGTAATTTCACTACAGGCCGCATCTATTCAAATGTTATTGCTAAAGAGCGGCATGGCGAATATTTGGGCGCTACTGTTCAGGTTATTCCGCATATTACCGACGAGATCAAGGAAAGTGTTCTTCGCGGCTCTGTGGGAGCTGATGTTTGCTTAGTGGAAATTGGTGGTACGGTGGGTGATATTGAGTCACTGCCATTTCTCGAGGCGATACGGCAAATGGGCATTGAGCTCGGAAAAAATCGCGCAATATATATCCACCTCACGCTTATACCTTATATAGCTACATCTGCTGAGATTAAGACAAAGCCAACGCAACATTCGGTGAAGGAATTGCGCTCTATCGGCATTCAGCCCGACATTTTAGTTTGCCGGTCACAAGAGGTATTGCCTGCAGAGCAGAGAACTAAAATTTCGTTGTTCACAAATGTGGAAGAGCGGGCTGTAATTTCTGCAGTCGATGTAGATGATTTATATAAAGTTCCACTGATGCTAAAAGAACAGGGGCTTGACACTATTGTTGTGGATAAACTAGGACTCAAGGTTAAGCCAGCTAATCTTTCGGCATGGAAGCTTGTGGTTGATACTAAGGCAAATCCGGAGGCTGAGGTAAATGTTGCAATGGTTGGTAAGTATATGGATCTTAAGGACTCATATATTTCTCTCACAGAGGCTTTGTTGCATGCAGGTATACAGACACGAACCCGTGTGAATATTCAGTATTTTGACTCTGAAGAATTAGAAACCAAGGGAGTGAAAGTACTTAGCAGCATGGATGCCATACTTGTTCCTGGTGGGTTTGGTGAGAGAGGGATTGAAGGAAAGATAAGTGTTGCGCGACTAGCGAGGGAGGGCAAGATCCCTTATTTGGGAATCTGTCTGGGCTTGCAGGTTGCCGTGATCGAGTTTGCTCGAAATGTAGCAGGGTTGAGTGATGCTCATTCTACTGAGTTTTGTGCAGACGTGACACACCCGGTCGTTGCTTTGATAACCGAGTGGCGTGACACTGATGGTGAGAGTCATGAGCGGAGCGAACTGTCAGAAATGGGAGGCACCATGCGCCTAGGGGCTCAGGATTGTCAATTGAAAAAAAATACACTTGCGCGAAGGATTTATGCGAAAGACGGTATTCGTGAACGCCATCGTCACCGGTACGAATTTAACAATCTTTATCTGGAGAGACTTGAGGCTGCTGGCATGGTTTTTTCTGGATTTTCTGATGATGGTTTAGTAGAGATTATTGAGTTACCGAAGCATCCTTGGTTTTTGGCCTGTCAGTTTCATCCAGAATTTACATCTAATCCAAGGGATGGACACACTTTGTTTTCAAGCTTTATTTCCGCAGCTCGAGTCTATCAGCAGCAGAAGCTACCGAGAATAGCTGGTGGATAGAGTTTTTGGGTTAATTTTCTGTTCTCGTGTTTCTTTTTTTGTGGAAGCTTTGCGGGTAGGTAATTACGGAGGTTGATTGAGCAAGATTACGGATGTAACTGGTGTTGAGGTATTGGATTCTCGGGGTAGCCCTACAGTGGAGGCTGAAGTAGAACTCCAGTCAGGTGCGCGAGGACGTGCTGCTGTGCCTTCAGGTGCGTCAACAGGCTCGAGAGAGGCTATGGAACTGCGTGATGGTGATACCGCACGTTATTTAGGCAAAGGTGTGATGCGAGCGGTAGCCAACGTGAAGGGAGAAATTCGCGACTGCGTTATCGGCCTTGAGGCCTTAGATCAAAAGAATTTGGATCAGCGGATCAGGGAGCTTGATGGTACTGAAAATAAAGAAAGGCTAGGTGCTAATGCGACCTTAGCTGTCTCTCTTGCTAATGCCAAGGCTGCAGCAGCCGAGCGAGACCTGCCACTTTTTGCGCATCTTACTGAGCGCGATGAATATGTGATGCCTGTTCCGATGATGAACATTATTAACGGGGGTGCCCACGCGGATAATAACGTAGATATTCAGGAGTTTATGATTTTGCCTGTGGGGGCCCCTAGTTTTTCAGAGGGCTTGAGGTATGGGGTAGAGATTTTTCATGCTCTTAGGAAAGAGTTAAATGGTCGCGCTTTAGCAACTGGAGTGGGTGACGAAGGTGGTTTTGCTCCAAATCTAGAATCTAATGAGGCTGCATTAGAAGTGATCTCAAAGGCAGTGGATGCTTCGGGTTTCACTCTTGGTAGAGAAATTTATTTAGGACTGGATGTGGCAAGTTCTGAGTTTTATTCAACTGGAAGTTACAGACTTGCCTCGGAGGAATTGAGTTTTGATGCCGTATCTTTCGTGGAGTTTTTAGAAGATTTAGTTGCTCGTTATCCAATTATTTCAATTGAGGATGGCATGGCTGAGGATGACTGGGACGGCTGGCGTTTTTTGAGCAAGAAATTTAGAAAGAAAATTCAGTTGGTGGGTGATGATCTTTTTGTAACCAACACAAAAATCTTAAAAGCTGGTATAAAAGAAGAAATAGCCAATAGCATTTTAATTAAACCGAACCAAATTGGCACACTAACGGAAACCCTCGATGCAATCAATGTAGCAAGTAAGGCGGGATATTCGGCCGTAGTCTCTCATCGGTCAGGGGAAACTGAGGATACGACTATTGCTGATATTGCTGTGGCTACTGCCTCGACACAAATTAAGACAGGGTCGTTATCCCGCTCCGATCGTCTCGCAAAGTACAACCAGTTGCTTCGTATAGAGGCGAGATTGGGGGATAAGGCGAATTATGCAGGCGCTGATGCATTTCCTGTGAAGTTGTGAGGGTTTTATGCGTTTTTTAATTCTCGTATTAGCTTTCATTTTACTATTTCTTCAGGCAAGACTTTGGTTAGCAGATGGGGGGCTTAGGGAAACTTGGAGACTTCAGTCGCAGGTAACACAGAGAACTGAAAATAATCGAACGCTTGAGGGCCGCAATGCAGCATTCGAGGCAGAGGTAAGGGATCTAAAGGAAGGATTGGAGGCAGCAGAGGAAAGGGCACGGAATGAGCTTGGTATGGTTCATGCTAATGAGACTTTCTATCAAATTACGCCTTACCAGCCTCCAATAGATGGGCACGAGTGAGCATAGAGAGATTACATTTTGGCAGTGATTATTTGCGGGGTTTTCGCAGTAATACATATATTGCACCGGCACCTCCATCATGCATGCGCGCTGAAACCAGCGCCAAGACTTCTTCCCACTGGGCGAGCCAGTCCGTCACTTTTGCTTTTAGGACTGGGCCAGCAGGCCCCGAACGAAGGCCCTTTCCGTGGATCACCCGGATACAACGTAGGCCTAGCTTATTGGATTCTGCTACAAAAGATTTTAGGGCAATTTTTGCATTTTTAGCCCTGAGGCCGTGTAGGTCAAAGTCTGCCTCAATACTGAAATTTCCCCGTCGTAGTTTGCGGAATGTGCGGTCTGATACGCTGGGTTTGCGAAAGGCTAGCTCTTCTGCCAGCTGCCCCATGTTTTCTGTCGAGCTACTGAGACTTTCTTTGAGTAGTTGCTTTCGGGCGGCGCGACTGAAATGCGCATCAGGGGAGGGGAGCGCATGTTCGGCTATTTGTTTGTCTTGTTTTATAGGCTTTACGTTACGCATGGCTTCAGAGAAGGCCTTTTGATCTTCTTTATTGTTCATTTTGATTGTTACCTCTCGGCTGTTACTTCAGTATAGTTGTGTTGTTTGTGATTATTCTAGGTAATGATAGTTGCGAATCCTGATTTCCAATGATGACGGTTATCAGGCGCAAGGGATCCGTTTGCTTGCTGATAGCTTGAAAGAGCTTGCTGAGGTCACTGTTGTTGCTCCTGATCGTAATTGCAGTGGTGCTAGCAATTCTCTAACTCTTGAAAGGCCGTTAAGGGTGGAGCAGGCTGAACCAAATGTTTATTTCGTAAATGGAACACCCGCGGATTGTGTGCACCTAGCGATTACTGGGTTACTAAGCGACGAGCCCGACATGGTCATTTCAGGGGTAAATCATGGTGCAAACCTTGGGGACGACGTACTGTATTCTGGGACTGTCGCCGCCGCCATGGAAGGCCGGTTTTTAGGCTTAGCTGCTATGGCGGTTTCATTGGTGGGTGAGCGTGGGAGACATCTCGAAACTGCAGTTACGATCACGCAACGACTAGTGCGTCATATGTTGAAAAACCCTTTGCCTAAAAAAACGATCTTAAACATAAATGTTCCTGACTGCCCTACAGGGGAATTAACGGGAATTCAAACCACGCGTTTGGGCTGCAGATATAAGGCAGAGCCAGTTCTGCCTGTGCGGGACCCTAAGAACCGTTTGGTTTATTGGGTGGGACCCGCAGGTCCTGGACAGGATGTAGGCGAAGGAACGGATTTTTATGCGGTGAGTAATAGTCGGGTATCTGTATCGCCAATTAAGATAGATTTTACCGATCATAAGGCACTGCAACCGATTGAAAGCTGGCTGGATAAATTAGAGTGATAGAGCAAAGTTTCAGCGGCATAGGTATGACTTCATCTCGTACCCGTGAACGCTTAATTCAGCGACTTAAGTCTCAGGGTATTGTGAATGCAGAGGTTCTTGAGCGTATACGTTCGGTTCCGCGGCATATTTTCGTGGATGAGGCTCTTGCAAGTCGGGCTTATGAAGACACGGCGTTGCCGATTGGATTTGGCCAGACTATTTCCCAGCCTTACATAGTAGCTTTGATGACAGCTGCACTAATCGAAGATCATTCGGGTGAAAAGAAGTTCGACAGGGTTCTAGAAATAGGTTGTGGCTGTGGTTATCAAACGGCCGTGCTGTCACCTTTTTTTTATCGTATCTATAGTTTAGAGCGTATTCCAGTTTTGCTATCTCGTGCTCGGGAGCATCTTCGTCAGCTCAAGATTACCAATGCTAACCTACGTGCAGCTGACGGTTGGGGGGGGTGGGAGAGTGAGGCGCCCTTCCAAGGCATTATGGTAGCCGCCGCACCAGAGGATATTCCTGAGAAACTTTTGTCTCAGCTGGCTGAGGGTGGCCGCCTGATAATTCCGGTGGGAGGTCGCAGTTGGCAGAATCTTTTATGTATTACCCGTGAAGGACAAGATTTTCGTCAGCAAACTTTAGGAAAGGTCAAGTTCGTACCTCTTTTAGGGGGAGTAGAAAATTGAAGATTTTCCTGCGACTTTATAACCTTGTTTTAAATCTTGCGCGGCATCCTCAAGCCGAGCGTTATTTATTGGTTTTAAGTTTTGCAGAGTCTTCATTTTTTCCGATTCCACCAGACGTTATTCTTGCGCCAATGACGCTAACTAACCCGCAACGAGGTTGGCGTTTAGCCTTGGGTACTACTGTTGCCTCGGTACTCGGTGGAATTTTTGGATATCTACTTGGCTGGCTGGCTTTGGATGCAATACGACCATGGCTTGAGTATTTTGAGTACTGGGAGGCATACCTTAGGGCTAACAGTTGGTTTATAGATTACGGATTTTATGCAGTGTTAATAGCCGGGTTTTCTCCAGTTCCCTATAAGATATTCACCATAGCGGCTGGGGCTCTGATGATGTTTTTCCCATTTTTTATAGTTGCTTCATTTTTAGGGCGAGGTGCTCGTTTCTTTATGGTGGTGGGGCTTTTGCTCTGGGGCGGTGAAAATATGGAAGAGCGGCTCAGGCAGTATGTGGATGTATTGGGTTGGATGTGCCTTTTATTGGTGGTTTTTGCCTACATTGCACTGCGTTAATAATGATACGCATTTCTATCATTTTCCTTTTTTTTCTTTTTCTGGGCTGCAAGAGTTCGCTGATAAGTTACGAGACAAGGTCGCACATCGTGCGACCGAATGAGACCCTATATGCAATCGCGTGGCAATATGGAGTTAATTATCAGGATCTTGCCCGATGGAACCGACTGAACAGTCCAGATATTATTCAAATAGGACAACGCCTGAGGCTTAGTCCGATGGGTAACACAGTCTCGGTAGCAACTACATCGACGATTCGGGATGGGCCAGAGTTTGATGATTGGCAGTGGCCGACGGTAGGTTCTGTAGTCAGTATTTTTGGTGCAGATGATGGGATTCCTACCGGCATCGGGATTGAAGGTCGGGAGGGACAAGTTGTGCGAGCATCGTTATCGGGACAAGTCGTTTATGCTGGGGACGGGCTTATTGGTTATGGCGAATTAATCATCTTAAAGCACGATCAGGTGTACCTTAGTGCTTATGGATATAATCGAAAATTGCTTGTGCGGCAGGGGGAAACTGTTGCACGGGGCCAAGAGATTGCTGAGATGGGACTCGGGCCCAAGCGTTCCCCTCGATTGCATTTTGAGATCAGGCGAAGTGGTGTGCCAGTAAAGCCTTCCGAGCTACTTAATTTAGCCCCACGTATGCATGATTGATTCGTTCAACTATCATTTATTAAAAAGTGCTGCTGCCACTCGACGCCCCTCGTGCACGAGTACATTGTAAGTGCGGCAAGCAGCTGGCGTGCCCATAATTTCCAATCCAATCTTTCTTTTAGCAAGCAACTCTGTAAGGCTGGTATTTGGAAAAATTAATTGCAGGCCAGTACCTACGATAATAACCTCCGGATCCAAACCAATAACCGGCTCCAAATGCGATAGTTGTAAATTTTCGGGACGAGTTACCTGCCAATTTTTTATGATTGTTTCCGGAGTAAGAATTAAGTGCCCTGAGTACCAAGTGTCGCCTACGCGAACCGTACCATCTTCCCAGGCACTGATTACGTTGGCTGCCGTGCTATCTAAAGTGAGTTTCAGGATCAACTCCAGTTTTTGTGTCGTTCCAACATCAATTATAAGCGTAGATTTAGTATGAAGTTCCTAATTGAGCGGCGCCAGCCAGCATCGGGCTCAGGTGATTGGGTATGGCCAGCTAATACTCACCGCGTTTTACGTCAAGTATTCTCGAGAAGATCCATTCATTCACCGGAAGAGCTTGATCGAAATTTGGCGCGACTAAGACCAATCAATCAATTCGCCTCCCTAGAGCACGCCGTGGATTTGCTGTGCAAGCATCGTAGTCAGCGGGTTGTAATTGTGGGTGATTTTGATGCCGATGGCGCAACCAGTACAGCGCTTATGTATCTGTGTCTTAAAAAGCTATCTTTCTCAAAGGTTGAATTTTTTCTACCTGACCGCTTCAATCTTGGCTATGGCTTGACTGTAGAGACGGTTGATAGGGTATGCCAAGGGTCAGCGGCAGAAAGACCTTCCCTTCTGATTACAGTGGACAATGGTATTACCAGTATTGATGGTGTTGGGGCGGCCCGCGCACAGGGAGTAGACGTACTCATTACAGATCATCACCTGCCGGGCGAAAGGGCGCCAAATGCTAACGCTATAGTAAACCCCAATATTCAGGGTGATACCTTTTCAGGGAAGTATCTAGCTGGGGTTGGGGTTGTGTTTTATCTTTTGGCCGCTTTGGGTCAGCGTTTGGGGGAGCCGGGGTTGGTGGCTTCCTATTTAGACTTGGTGGCGCTGGGTACAGTTGCGGATTTGGTACCTCTGGACCAGAGCAACCGCATCTTGATTTATGAGGGCTTGCTCAGGATACAGGCGGGCCGATGTCGCCCAGGGATACGCGCTCTATGTAGGGTAGCGGAAATTCGGCTACGGAGCGTTACAAGTAGTTCTTTGGGCTTCAAGGTTGCACCGCGACTTAACGCAGCTGGACGACTAGAGGATATGACTATAGGCGTACGATGCTTGGTAACGGAAGATGAAGATGAAGCCTTAGAGCTTGCTCACCAGTTAGATAAACTCAATTATGAGCGTCGAGATATTGAGAGACGTATGCGTACACAGGCTGAGGAGTTAGTAGACACAGAGTATGCGTTAGGGGTGGATGGATCGACCCATATTGTATGTTTATTTCGCCATGACTGGCACGAGGGCGTAGTTGGGCTGATCGCGTCTAAGATAAAAGAACGTTGCTACCGTCCTGTAATTGCCTTTGCTCCCAGCAAGCCCGGTGTCCTTAAAGGATCCGGGCGCTCTATACCTGGCTTTCATTTACGCGATGCCTTGGCAAATGTGGATAGGACTCAACCGGGTCTTATCGAGCGCTTCGGTGGACACGCAATGGCTGCTGGGCTGACTCTTAAGTCTAGTGCCCTTGGGTCCTTTCAGGTAGCCATGGAGGCGGAAGCACAAGCACGAATGGATCCTGAAATGTTGTCTGGCAGAATCCTAACTGATGGTGAACTTGGGTTAGAGGATTTTAGTGTAGAGCTTGCAACCATCTTGAGGGACGCAGGGCCTTGGGGCCAGGGTTTTCCCGAGCCCTGTTTTGATGGAATTTTTGATGTTGTTAATCAACGTATCGTAGGAGATGCCCATCTAAAAATAACGCTTAAACCCGTTGATGGGAGTTGTTTGCTTGATGCTATTGCATGGAACCGGACTCTGGGCGAATGGGATAACGGAGCACGTGTGCATGTGGTATATCGACTAGAAGTAAACGAATTTTTTAAAACCCCAACTGTGCAGCTCATGGTCGATCATATCGAGATGGCCTGCTAGTATTGCGTGCGTATTTTGTAGGTCATGAGTGATGGAAACGAGTCAAATCGATACTTACATTGAGAGCTGTTTAAGGCGATGTGTGGCCTTAAGGGGGTACCTTTGACTACGATGGCAAGCGTGACCGTTTGGAGGAGGTGGGCCGGGAACTGGAAAATCCTAATATTTGGCTAGATCCTGAGCGGGCACAGGCATTTGGAAAGGAACATGCCTCTCTTGAGGCCACGGTTGGTGGATTAGATCGGATGCAACGTGTACTTAACGAGGCTCTAGAGCTTTTTCATTTGGCTGAAGCAGAGCACGATAAGGGCACATTGTTAGATATTGCAAATGAGATAAAAGGCGTCGCTAGTGAAATAGAAGTATTAGAGTTTCATCGGATGTTTTCCGGAAAAATGGATTCTCATAACGCTTATATGGATATTCAGGCCGGCTCTGGAGGTACCGAAGCTCAGGATTGGGCCGAAATGTTGTTGCGTATGTACCTCCGTTGGAGCGAATCTCATGGATTAAACTCTGAAATATTGGAAGCCTCGCCTGGCGAGGTGACAGGACTGAAGAGTGCTACCATACTCTTTAGGGGAGAGTACGGGTTTGGCTGGCTGAGAACTGAAACAGGAGTTCATCGCTTGGTCCGCAAGTCACCATTTGATGCGGGTCATCGCCGGCACACTTCTTTTGCTGCTGTTTTTGTTTCCCCAGAGCTTGAGGAGGATATTGAAACCGAGATCGACCCAAGTGATTTGAGGGTAGATGTGTATCGTGCAAGCGGTGCTGGAGGGCAGCACGTTAATAAAACGGAATCCGCCGTGCGTATTACGCATTTGCCTACAGGTGTTGTAGTTCAGTGTCAGAATGATCGTTCCCAGCACAAAAATAAAGCAAGTGCGATGGCTCAGTTAAGAGCAAAATTATATGAACGCGAGCAACAAAAACGTCGGGAGGAAGCGAATGCTTTAGAATCAG
>Ga0315336_1004871_pt1 | contig 15328 bp, 14 predicted proteins | sample ASW5metaG_FD_204512 | JGI IMG/M metagenome (GOLD analysis project Ga0315336, IMG submission 204512) | Ammonia-oxidizing marine archaeal communities from Monterey Bay, California, United States - ASW #5 | ecosystem: Environmental > Aquatic > Marine > Intertidal zone | place: USA: California...
AAGCCAACCGATTATGTAAGCAGCAACCGGCCACGACAAAACAAACCCTCCGCTCGGACCTAACAAGACTCCTAAACCGCCGCGTCCACCAGCCAACAGTGGCATGCCCAACGCAACAAGAATTAGAAATGTCAACAGAGCCAATCCTCCCAGGCGTGCCCCGAGTAGCCCACCCGCTAACATTACGCCTAGAGATTGAGCGGTGATTGGCACTGGTACTATAGATACGGGTAATGGCGGCAAAAGCCCAAGTCCCGCGGTTAATGCAGCAAATACTGCGACTATAGCAATATCCCTCGATTGCAAGGCCGCTAACTCTCTTCGAATCTTCGTGACGTTAGCGCATCACCGAGAGCGTCAGCTTTTTTCAAGGCCCTCACCATGAAAGGAACAATGACAGCAAAAACACTTCTTTCGAGACCTCGAGACTTTTGTGCCTCTCTAACTTCAGCAAGTATTTCGAGAATTGCAGGTATTAAGCGAATTGTCAGAGATAGCAAGAACGCTAATTTTTCGGACTTCACGCCAAATGGTTCTAGTGGCCTAACAACAAACTTAAACACTCCAATCATGTCATCCATGTGGGTGCTTACAGTAACCAAAGTTGCAAACAATATAACCGTCAGAATACGTGAAACAGCAGCAACCGCCGAAAAGAAATCACCGACGAACAAGTGGGCTAAAAACATTACTAGAAGAACTAGGGCTACTGGTTTAAGTATCCTCTTAAGAGTTCGCCAATCAAGTCCAACGATCCAACACATGAACAACGCAAGAATCATGAATATCCCAAGATAAATACCGATATCCAGAGAAAATAATGCAAATCCCGTGGCAGCCAAAAAAAACAGCTTAAATCCAGCAGGAACTCGGTGGATCGGGCTATCACCAGGGATGTAGTGGCCGATCATTAGGTAAGGTTTTCCGCATAATAAGCCACGGTGTCAGCGCACGGTCCATCGCGAACTACGCGACCGCCATCAAGTACTACGACTCGGTCAAATTCCTTCAGGAGCTCAACGTGATGAGTAACCAAAATTACGTTTACATCTAGATTGAAGATCATTTGGGTAACGATCCTTGCATTCCTTCGGTCCAACAATGTTGTGGGCTCATCAAATACTAGCAGCGATGGGGCCATAACCATTACTCCAGCAAGGGCCAGTAATTGCTTCTCGCCGCCGCTTAAAAGGTGTGCAGAACGGTTTCGGAGACCGAAGAGTTTAAATCTCTTTAGAATTTCGTCGACTCGTTCAGAAACCTCCTCAGATGACATCTTTTTGTTTTTCAAACCAAATGCAACGTCTTCTGATACCGTCGGCATGATGATTTGATTGTCTGGATTCTGAAAAAGAAATCCTACTCTGCGGCGCACTTCCGGTGCTTCAGTCCTCGTATCCAAACCGTCAACGATAACACGCCCTTCATCAGGCAATAAGAGGCCATTAATAAGACGAGCAAGCGTGCTTTTTCCAGATCCATTATTACCGATCACCGCTATACGTGGTTCAGAGAGACAAAGATCAATCTGGTGGAGGGCAGTTACACCACCAAAGCGCAACGACACGTTATTAAACTGAACTTTCACAGGGGCCATACGAGCAGCAGTAATGGAACTGAAACCACAACCACTAGAATCTCAAGTGGTAAACCCATACGCCAATAGTCGCTAAATTCATAACCGCCCGGTCCAAGTATTAAAGTATTATTTTGATGACCAACAGGAGTTAGAAAGGCGCAAGAAGCACCGATGGCTACGGCCATAAGAAATGGGTCTGGGCTTACGGCAAACTGGGTGGCAATTAGCGCTGCGATTGGCGCCATCACTACAGCCGTTGCAACATTGTTCATAATATCGGACAGAGTCATAGTAACTATCATTACCACAACCAAAGCAATGACCGGCGGAAACGAGCCGGTAACTGCAACAATAGAATCTGCAATAATCTTTGCAGCGCCAGTACTTTCCAGGGCCCCACCCACAGGAATCATTGCCGCGAGAAGCACGACAACGGATATATCAATACTACTGTATGCCCGGCTAGGTGAAATTATTCGAACAAGAATCATCCCTGCAACGGCAATTCCAAAAGCTACAGTGATTGGGACTAACTTAAGTGTGGCCGCAAGAATTGCCGCAACAAATAACACAACTGCAACAAGAGCCTGCCGGCGCATACCTACTCTTAAGCTTCTCTTCGCAAGCGGTAGGCAGCCCATGCGAGCAATATTATCGTAAATCTGCGAAACATCTCCCTGCAGGAGAAGCACTTCGCCAGCTTTAAAGCGATGTAAGCCTAGCCGCTCCGCTATCCATTTTCCATGCCGAGAAACAGCCAATAGATTAAGTTTAAAACGCGTACGTAGTCCTAATTCTTTGGGCGTCAGATTCTCAATTCGGGAACGAGGCATAACTACTGCCTCCAATAGTGCAACCCGATCAGACTTTATGCTTCCCGAAGGAATCTCCACAGCCCCAACCAACTCAAAAGCAAAATCGGCTACCACTCTGTCCAAAGCGTCTGCATCGGCCCTTATAACAAGTATGTCACCCGCCTTAATCCTCTCCGTCATGGGTGGATACGGAAAATGATCTTCCCCACGGATCAGACCTATAATGTCGACGTCTGACTCAGCCAAGTCATCACCCAGCTCCATAAGAAAGCGGTCTATTATTGCAGCATTCTCAGTTACTCGAACTTCCGTCACGTAGGGCTGTACTTCAAAAAGATCTTCGCCAGCCCGCTTGCTTAAGCGCTCTTTCGGAATCAACCGCCAACCAAGTACACCAACAAAAAGAACCCCCATGACTGCAACCGGAATCCCAATCCAAGAATAACTAAACATGCCAAACGGCTCACCTGAGGATTCAGCACGATAATTGGCTACAATTATATTGGGTGGTGTTCCAATCAAGGTTGTCATACCCCCAAGAATTGAACCAAAGGATAACGGCATTAGAACCATAGCCGGAGACAGCCCAACGCGACTTGCCGACTGTATGGCAACTGGCATTAACAAAGCCAATGCCCCAACGTTGTTTATGACTCCAGATAATGCTGCAGCTAGAGCTGCCAAAGCGGGTATCAAAATGACAGGCTTACTTGTCTCGGGCACGGCGAAATCCGTAATCACATCTATAGCGCCAGACCTCTGAAGTCCCTCACTGAGCATCAACACAAGTGCAACCGTGATAACGGCAGGGTGACTAAACCCGGCGAACGCTTCCGCTGATGGAATAATCCCCGTTATAACACCCGCTACAAGTGCGGCGAAGGCCACCAAGTCATAACGAAATTTGCCCCAAACAAAGAAAAACAGCACGCCTATTAAGATGGCGAAAGCAGCTATTTGGTCGGGAGACATAGGGCTATTTCGCTAATGAGCGCGCAGCTTGAGGTAGTAACACTGTTCTAATACCCTTCGTTAGGCAAACCGAGCATCGAGAATACGTTAAACTTTGCAAATTGAGAGCGTTTTTCACGTATTCTAGCGAATGACGGGTCATCCCAAAAATCTTGTGCCGCAGTTAGTGATGGAAACACCGCAATGGAAAAATCATAGTTCATGAGTTGTCCCTCAAGACGGTCAACATCTTCTCCCCCAGCCTCGCGCAAGATTTCTACTCCGCTTGCCAACAACGTTTCCGCTTCCATTTCACTAAGTTCCTTGAATGCAGATGAATTAGACACACGATAAATGGAAATTAGAAAAGCCGGGGACCCAGCGGGTACTTTGTTTCCGTTCCCCGCCAAACAGAACACATTGAATTGACCCCCTTCTTTGCGTAGGGGCTTGATGCTCTCGTACTCAGGCGAATACCAGAATTGCTTGACGGCATCGACAGAAGAAAATCGGGCCAAGACTAGGGAATGATCCAACCAGTCACCTTCCAGCAGATCGGCTCCCCGGCCAGGACCGCCCATGCCGATATATTTTCCGCCATATTTGTCATAAACAGATGGAAGAGCTTTAGAATAGTCAACCATCTTTTCCGGATTGATGGAGTGAGCGAGCACTAAAAGATAACCGGGGTTAGACATAAGAGTTTCCTGTGTCCAGAAGCGTCAAATTCACCCAAAGAGGTGTGGTTCAAAGCATAGAGTTTGTCAATAAAGGCCAATAAAATTGCTTCCTAGACTTGTCGTAAGACTGATTTCACCTCTTCACCGAATCCGACAAGAACCTGGCCAGCCGACGATATTACCGGCCTTTTTATTAATGTGACATGGGTGAACATGAGTCGTTCAGCTTTATTCTCATCCAAATTAGCTTTAGCCTCGTTTGCAATACTTCGCCAAGTTGTACTCCTGGTATTAAGTAGTACCCTCCATCCAGCCTGGCTGATCCAGTCTTGCAGAGAAGATATATCAAGACCATCTATACGTAGATCTTGAAAGGTATGAACAATACCATTGCCTTCCAGCCACTTAAGAGCTTTTCTACAAGTATCACAGGTCTTGATGCCATATACGGTAACCATGGTATATCGGTGATAGAGTAGAAGCGGCCCCCGAGGGAAGAGGAAAACCAATGTTTGTTATATTGTCTCCAGCTAAAAAACTTGATTTCTCAAATTCGCGGTCCAGCCTCGCGGCAACTTCTCCAATCTTTCCACAAGAGACTTCCAAGCTAGTCCGGCTAGCTCAACAGTTTAGTCGAAAAGATTTAGGCCAATTAATGGGCATCAGCAAAAACTTAGCTGATCTCAATTACAAACGGTTTCAAGCCTTTGATCTTAAAGGGTCTGGTACAACGAGTCAGCAAGCAGTGCTTGCATTTAATGGTGATGTTTACGTTGGACTAGATGCAGGATCTCTTGACGCGGAGGAACTGGCCTTCGCCCAAGAACATCTGGGTATTTTGTCGGGTCTTTACGGATTGTTGCGGCCGTTAGATAAGATTCAGCCCTATCGGCTGGAAATGGGTACAAATGTTAGCACCCAACATGGTGAAAAATTGCATGATTACTGGAAATCTATCCTCACAAATCGACTTAATGAAATTGTATCCGACATGGATAGTAAGTTTATCATTAATCTGGCATCCAATGAGTATTTTGGCGCAATTGATACCAAAAACCTAAAATCATCAGTCATTCAACCAATTTTTAAAGAGCTTAAGGATGGCACACCTCGTATCATCAGTTTCTCTGCCAAGAAAGCGAGGGGAATGATGGCTCGGCACATCATAAAAAGTCGTCTCACCACGCCCGAGGGAATAAAATCATTTTCGATGGATGGATACAATTTTAGTCCGGATCTCTCAACCGATACAGACTGGGTATTTGTACGGAGGAAACTCTAAATATGTCTGCACTTCGTTATCGGCAAACCCATACTGACGTTCAGTGCCGATCTATACTCACGTAATGACTCCGATTAATACCCCGCACATTGTCCTGAAAGCCACGAACAAATGGTTTAACTAGTCTCTTGCTAACATAGTAGTTTACTGGAGTTAAAGGCATATCTTCCATAGCAATCCGTTCTGCCTCATGCATAAACCGGGCCCTCTTTTCTACATCTCCCGATCTATAGTTCTGTTCCAGTAACGAATCAAACACAGGATTGCTATACTTGGAGTGATTGTCACCAATAGATCCACTTTCAAGCAGGTATAAAAATGTGGACGGATCGCGGTGTTCCGCAAACCACTGATACCGGGCAACTTGGTAGTCCCCATTACGAAGATCCATGTTTAGAACATTCAACTCACTATTTTGAATTGTGACATCGACTCCGATCATCTTCCACATAGCAGCTGCAGCGATAGCGACACGTTTGTGTACTTCATGCGTGTTGTAGCGGAACGTAAATGTAAGAGGCTTGGCCTTGCTAAATCCGGCATCGGCAAGAAGCTCTACGGCATTAGCGCGCCGCTTATTCATATCCCAATCCATCCAAGACGGGTATGCTGGGTCATATGTTCCATAGGTTGAGCGAGAGCCAGGTGGAACAATGCTGTACGCGGGTTTTTCTCCACCGCGCATCACGCGGCCAGTCAAGGTAACACGATCTAGCGCCATGGCTAACGCCTGGCGTACCCGTTTGTCATCGAACGGCGCCTTGGCAGTATTAAACACGAAATACTCCAAACCTAGATTTTGAGAAATACGAAGGTCTGCAGCCATGTTTTCTTTTATTAGCTCAAGCTGACTAGGTGGAAATGAGATTACCATGTCTAATTCACCTGCTCGATAACGCTTCAAAGAAACCGCTAAATTCTCTGTTGGGTGATAGTATACTTCGCTCAAAGTGACGTTATCCGCTTCGAAATAAAGAGGATTGCGGATCAGTCTCACGTAATTATGCAAATTCCATTCAGCCAGTATGAAAGGCCCGTTCACGACAATATTTTCTGCGCGGGTCCAGTCTCTTCCATGAGCTTCTATAGTCCACCGGGGCACGGGAAAAGCCCGATGCGCGACTAGTTCCAAAAAAAACGGTGTAGGACTATGGACTCGAACCTCGAGTGTGCTCGCGTCCAGCGCTCTCACAGCTAAGGTGTCTAGCGGCGCAAGCCCGGCATTAACCTCACGTCCATTCTTGATGACATAAAGCATAGGCGCCGCGCGCGAAGCAGTGCGCGGATCTAGTATACGCTTGAAAGCATACTCAAAGTCCGCGGCCCTCACTGCCGTCCCGTCAGACCATTGCATCCCATCCCTTATGTAAAACGTGTAAACGGTCCCTCGCTGCTCTATGGACCAAGAATGAGCGGCACCTGGAATTATGTTTGCAAAAGCATCTAAAGCGGTTAGCCCCACAAACATTTCGAATATGATATTACCCGAATATCCACTGGTGGTGAGGTGTGGGTCTAACGAATCCGGTTCACCAATATTCCCACGATGAAAGGTCATCGAGGTCTGCGCCATAACTGTGAACGAAAGTGTTATCGTGATCCAGCCAACGTAAAGAACAAACCAAATCAGATGACCTCCTATTAGCGAGAAACAACCTCTAGACGCAGTTTCAACACGCGCATCTTGGGTGAAAGTATGCACCGGCACACTGCAAGAACTGTCTTGCTCAATACAAATAAACATCATGAGCCCATGTTATCCTTACCAGCAGGACCGCGGCTAAGCCCATCCCCCGGCAACAGGCACTACCTGACCCGTAACAAAATCACTTCCGTTAGATGCAAAAAAAGAGATGACAGCTGCAACCTCTTCTGGTGTGCCCAGACGGCCAAGAGGAACCTTCTTCGCAAACTTCTCCATAACCGCCGGATTTTGCCTAAGGTCCTGAGAAAAATAACTCTCACTTTCAACATAATTCGGGGCAATTGCATTCACCGTTATGTTAAATGGGGCGAGTTCCTTGGAAAGCGAAACTGCTAACGTGTTGGTCGCACCACGTCCGGTAACATACATAGAATAATTAGATAAGCCTCGCAAAGGTGCGGCTGATGTCACGAACAACAGTTTTCCTTTTTTCCTACATTTCATGTGCGCAGCGGCAGCTGCTGCATACCTAAATGGCGTAACAATCAGTGCAGCCAGGGTAGCCTCAAGATCCTTCTGGCTAGCTTCGTCAATGGGAGCCCGAATAGCTGGGAAAAAATCATTGCTAACAAGAATGTCCAGATGGCCACCACACTCTACGGCTTTTGCGACCGTATCTTCTGGAGAAACCCCTACTACAGCTAACAGGGATGTTTCACGTCTCTGAAATTCTTGCAACACGCTAGCATCAGAAAACGATGCACTATGACAAAACACCTTAGCGCCCTGGCGGGCCATTTCCTGCGCCGCGTGCAATCCTACATAGTGTTCAATATTTGTAACTAGCGCGACAAGTCCGGCCAACATATGCAATACCTATGAATGTTTACCCAGATATCAAACGGTATCACTGGGTAGCAACGATTAAAAGATGAAGTCATAGCCCACTTCTCCCTACCAACCAATTGCACCATTTGTGGGAAGTCTCTCTTTCAGCACTGTATTACCACATAGGAAAATTTAGCAATTGGGATTGCCTCCTCGAACTATCGGAATAGCGTTTCGCGATAACATGAATTCAAGAAATCTTACCCGCCAGCAGCACCCAACTTATGTTACAGCGCCACTTTATGTGCAATGGATGGACGCTGTTGAACACTGTCGTACCAGTCACTTAATGCTGCGCGCTCTGAGCGCCAATCAAATTCTGCGTCGCCGTCAGCCATAGCATGTTCCTGAATCGGGTTTCGGAGGTCTAGATAACTCAATCCTCCAGCTACACAGATGTGTCCTATGTGAAATTCTGTGTTTTCGAGTTGCGGTATCTCCTTATTCATCTCATTCAGACAGTTGATAATTTTCCGGCGCTCCCGGAGCATATAATCGGTATGCTGCTCTTTGGAAGAACGCCATCCCTCAACCCGCATATTAGTTGTTGCGTCAAACATGCCTTCCCCCAGCATTGCTTGGTGCAGCGCAGACCACCGGCCAACGCCACTGGGAAATACTTGAGTACCTGTGACCGACAGAGAGTCTAGATATTCGCAAATTATCAACCCCCCGAACAAAGATCTACCGTCGTCTAAGACTAGACATGGCACCTTACCAAGCGGGTTATAGTTCCAGATAGTTGTATCAGTGTCGAAAGGAACCGATCTTTCGAGTCCCAAGCGGTCTAACAGGCCAGCCTCATAAGCAACAACAAGAACCTTATGGATATATTTAGGATTGGGTGTGAATACCAATTTCATTACTAACCTCTAATTATCTTAATAGCCACTTAAGTTATATGCGTTGGAAACATCGCAGCACAATTCCAGATTCATTCATTCCTTACAAATTACTCTTTTTTGATTTTTTTAAACAACTAACTTTTCCTATCTCGTCGAGTTTCTCCCGCAAAAAAATGAACAATCTATTGTATGGTTAAAATTGCCATCTTATTTCATCTAGCTAAGAATAGCTCTCCGGTGGTAGTTCGGTGGCAACAGAAGGGGTTGAAGTTTATACCAGCTTAGCCTAACGCTTGAAGATCAGCTCTTTCCATCTAAGAAAGTTGTATTTCCAAAATATAGGCGACTTAATAATTGACCAACAAAACATACAAGAAGCTAATCGTAACGCGATTTGGAGAAAATTTCCGCGATTCTATAGCTATAGTTGAAATCCCAAAGGAAAAACCGGTCGCCAACGAGATCTTAGTCCGCAACAGTTATGCAGGCGTAAACGCTATCATCGATACCAACATTGCTCTTGGTCTAGTGACTTACCTGCCAATAACACTGCCGGTTGATATGGGTAGCGAGGCAATAGGATACGTTGAGGCAATCGGAGAGAATGTGACCGATTTTGCCGTCGGTGACGCAGTGGCCACATCAGGATTGGGACAGGGATATCGTGAGTATCAGATATGTGATGCTGATCGACTTTATAGAGTAAGGGAGCCATCACCGGAAATCCTGACTCTGATCTCAACAGGAGCTTCAGCTCTTATCTGTCTTGAACAAGTAGCTAAACTAAAATCTGGCGAGGTCGTGGTCGTATCTGCTGCGGCCGGTGGCCTGGGCCACATCGCCCTGCAAATTGCAAAACTAGCCGGCAACCATGTGATTGGACTGTGTGGATCAACGGAAAAATGTGAGGCCCTCAAACAAATCGGCTGTGATCGGCCGATCAACTACAAGAATGAAGACATTAATGAAGTTCTTGCGAGCGAATACACTAATGGAATTGACCTTGCTATTGATTCGGTAGGTGGTCCCGTTTACGACGTATTAGTTGATCATCTTGCTGAGCGAGGACGGTTAGTAGTTTGCGGCCGTACGCACGAAGCGGGTCGACCCTGGGAGCAGGTTCTCCAGACCAGACCCACCTCAAAAGTCTATTCTAAATCAGCATCTATATTGGGTTTTATGAGCCGCCACTTCCAGACTTTCTGGCCTGCTGCCGTCAAACGAATTCTGAATTTGCATGATAATGGCCAGGTACGCGTATTGGTTGATCCTGCACGTTTCCAAGGGTTAGAGGACATACCAAACGCTATCGATCATTTACTAGCCGGCAAGAATACAGGAAAAGTAATAGTTAGGATTAAGAACTAAATTCGCGTGTGCGTATTTTGATTTCACAGAAAAAAATAATAAACCGCGCCTAATCTTCCTAACTTCTCCCCATCGTCACTAGAAAGTCGCATACTACAAATACCGTCTAAATTAAAACGTGACATAATGCACTACCCTGGGTCAGATAATTCCCAATTTATCCAAACGAGCAATCACCTCCCTCTGGGACATTTGAAAATGCGCACGGTCGGGAATCTTGACGTCACCCTCTTCATCTAAAAGCAAGTTAGCCGGATACGATTCTGCCAATGCATAACTTTCTGTAAATGCTTCGAACCTTTGTCGGGAAAGATAGTTATTCATACCAGGTCGACGACGCTCACGTCGGAGAGCAGCGATGTCGATTTCAGCCATAACACCAGTTTCACCCCAACCGGCCTCTGTCAAGACCTTACCTCTGTAATCCACAATCTTAGAACAACCGTTAGCTGATCCTTCGGGTAAATCAATATCCAATAGACCGCCGGTGTTTGCCGATATTACGTAAGCTACGTTTTCAATCGCGCGTGCTAATTTGCATACATCTCTATTACTCTGCACCGGGCTACCCCCTTCACTAGTGGGGTGAAAGAAAACCTCTGCACCACGCATTGCAAAACATCGAGCTATTTCCGGATAAAAAATTTCTTCCGACGCAATAGGTGCAAGATTTCCAATATCAGTTTTGGCTATTGGAAACACGCCATCCAACCCGAAAATATCAAGGTACTTCTCCCATACATCATGTGGGGTAGGTGCATACATAGAGTTAAGACGCCGGTATCGGAGAATTACATCACCGGTGGGGTCGATCAAAAAACAAGTTTGAAAGTAGAGATCGGGGAAATGAGGATCTTTTTCATAAACATTTCCCGCTAAATAAACGCCATTGTCCGATGCCATCATCGAGAATCGTTCGTATTCGGGCCCATCCATATCCAAAGCAGCCTTATCCGCCCATAAAGGTATAGACTCCCCTTGAGGAAAAGATGTTAGGCAATACTCGGGTAAAACTACGAGCTTAAGGTCTGTTCCACCAAATTGCTTATACCCCGATATTCTCTCGGCAAAATGATCCAATTGTGACGCCATCACCTCTCTAGCGCTGGCTTTATCAGAACAACGGGATACTCCTTTGACCGCAACCTGCAAGGCAACGGCTGTATAAACTGGATCTTCGGTATTATGAGAATTGCTAGACACTGCTATCTCCACTACAAAACATTAATGACTATTTCGAGCACACAACGCTCAGCTTTAGAACGTCGTGTGCAACCCAATGAGAAATGAGGCGGGTGATCCCACGGTCAGCAGACCGTTACTACTTTCGCCAACCTCAACAGTTTCATCAAATACATTTTCAGCATTAATATGTAAACGGATCCTTTGGTTCAGGACATACTCACCATAAATGTCTACGACGGTGAATCCGGCTAATGCACGCGTGTTGAGGTCATCCTCAAATTGTTTTGTAGCGAATCGTCCTTGCACCCGAAACATGAAATTCTCCTTGGGCTCCCACGCAACCGCAATGGTCCCTTGATGTCGAGCGACTTGTGCAAGTCGCTTTCCTTCAAGTGAGGTTTGTCCACTATTTCTTTTTATGCGGGGATTACTATTGAGATATGCTGCACTAACGCGCACTTTCGAGTGCAGATCCGCACTAAGTTCCAACTCAAGGCCATCCGCTTTGACTCTATTCAAGTTACGGCGTTGCCGTAAGCTTCCTCCCTGGGGAACGAATGTACCAAACACACTATCGAATCCTGGCTCGGTCCGAATAGTCACGTTCGCAACTGGATCATGAAGCTGGTTTAAGAAGTAGGTCGAGGAAAGACGAAGAGCGGTCGTTGGCGACCACTGTAATGCGACTTCGCCTCCATATAGCCGCTCGGGATCAAGCTCAGAATTAGCTTCCGTTATATCCTTCCCGACGCGAAACGGACGATAGAGTTCATTAATGGTAGGAACCCTAAAACCGCTATATCCTGCCGCTCGAAAAAATAAGTTAGCCGCTAACTCCGTTCGAACCCCAATCCGAAGATTACCAACCCACCCTCCGTGATCGTCAAATTCTGTTTCTCGCAATACAGCATTGTTATCCAAATTTGTTTCAACACGATGTCCGTCCCCCTGGCGCCAATGGTCTGCCCGCAAACCAAGAGTAACTCGAGTGGCTTCCAGGAGTTGCCAGTGCCCTTCCGCAAATACACCAGCTACCCACTGCTTTCCACCTGCAGATCTTTTTCGAGTAAAGCCCTGCCCCAGATTTCGAAACAGTTCGTTGGTTTCACCTTCGGCATATCTTACATCACTGCCAAACTCTGTGGTAAAACCACTATCCAAGCGCAACCGAAAAATTATGTTACCCCCGGCTGCAGTCGCCGGAACATCAAACTGATCAAGAACGGATCTTGCGGAATCACGGAGCGTCGAAACAGAAACAAAATTGTTATCAAATTCTTTGTGGCGAATATAAGCATGCCCTTCCCACGCTATCTTAGCACCTCGACCACCATTAATAGCGCTTATGCTAGATTCGTAAGTATCATTAGCAGCCCTAGCCAAACTATTTCCGTTAATCAGACGTTCATTGGAATAGCTGGCATCGACAAAAACACGGGTGTCGGATTCGGTGTTGTATCGAAACCCAGCCCTCAACCCTCCGCCTCTTGTCGCGGCACGGCTATCTACTATCCCCCTTTGTCTCTTTGGAACTACGTAATAACCGTTAGTACTATGACCATGGGCAAGACCAAAAAAGTAGCCACTCCCAATTGCCCGCTGACCGAATGCCGTAATATCAAATGATTCTCGGCTACCAAGACGAGCATTGAGCCACCCACCTGCTTCGTCCGGCTGTATACTTTCTAGTCGGATAACACCCGCTAGTGCTGCGTTTCCCCATGGCCCCGACCCACCACCGCGCAGCACTGACACCGTGTCAATAGCTACTGCCGGCAATCGACTCCAGTCTATCCAACCCCCGAACGGGTCATTTTGGGGAATACCGTCAAGCAGAACTAGCGTGCGTCCAGCTCCATTTGGCCCCAAACCTCGAAGACTAACACCCTGGGTCGTTGGATGGGCAGCACGACTTGACTGTCTTCGAAACAATCCGAATCCAGGCACCTGACGCAAAACATCGTCCAACTTTGTTCCGGGCGACCTATTTAAAACATATCGGCTGATATGCGTACTAGCGTACATTGATGTAATTGGTGATTCGGGCAAGCGGCGAGATGTAACCCTAATTTCTGGCAAGTCTATACCAGTTTGTCCAACCGCTTGTATCGGGCAAAAGCCTAAAGAAATAGTAGTGACAACGATACAGCCAAAAAATAATCGGTTCACAGTTTGCACCAAGTTAGACCTTCCCTGCGGACATGTATTAGCCTGTGCTGCGCTTAACCACTATGATCTAAGGAAACAGCAATCTCAGCGTCAGAAATGATTTCTAGGATAGTTGATTTAATGACCCTAACGTTAATAGACTAGACTATAGACTTATGAGTGTCGCCAAACTCCATATTCTTATTTACGCTAAGGTTTATTTACCCAATCAAGAACGGGATTAACAAGCACTATGCTCGATTCGCCGTCAAACCTCACATCTTTCACAACCACTTTTGCACTAATTGGTATGACTGTGTACTTGTTAGTCGTGGGTCAGGAAATTTTTATCCCACTAGTTCTCGCAATATTAATTTCTTACCTAATAATGGCGTTATCCCATGGCATACAAAAAATCAAAATCCAAACGTGGAGTCCGCCAGCATGGATGGGGCTTATCGGAGCAATATTAATAGTGTTTCTTGCTGTTGCACTCATCGTGCAACTTGTCGCCGATAATATAAACGCAGTTGTCGAGACCGCCCCTCAGTACCAAGACCGTCTGACAAGCGTAATGGATAATATGGCTGCTATTATCGAAAGACTTCTGGGCCAACCCTTAACGCTTTCGGCCGTGCGCCAAGACATAGATATACAAACAGTACTTGGCAGTATTGCAGGAGCACTGCAATCTATCGCCGGTAATACCTTCCAGATACTTCTCTATGTCGCCTTTCTGCTTTTTGAACAACAGACCTTTGATCCGAAGATTAAAGCTGTGTTTGCGGATTCCCAGAGGGAACACAGAGTCCGAAAGACGCTAAATGAGATAGGTGACAAAATCGAGAAATATGTCTGGATCAAAACCTCGATGAGCTTGTTGGTAGGCATTCTGAGTTACGTTGTGCTGACCCTTGTTAGCTTAGATTTTGCCGCTTTCTGGGCTCTCCTAATCTTTTTACTCAATTACATTCCGTATATCGGGTCCCTGATAGCCGTTGCCTTTCCTACTGTTCTAGCGCTGTTGCAATTTGGGTCTCTAACAATGTTCTTCTCTATCCTTATTGGTTTAGCGGCAATCCAAGTCTTCGTTGGTAACGTCATAGAGCCACGTGTCACTGGTCAATCTCTCAACCTGAGCCCAGTTTTTATAGTGTTGTCTCTGTCGGTCTGGGGAACAGTTTGGGGCGTAACTGGAATGTTTTTGAGCGTACCGATGATGGTGATGATAATGATTATATTAGCTCAATTTGATCAAACACGCCCTATCGCAGTACTTATGTCGCAGAAAGGAGAGGTATAGCCTCTTGGTAATGTCTAAACTAGTGATGTTTTTTTACTTCAGTCAATGCTGTATTGATTTAGACCAAGCACAGTAAATGCAAAAATATTAGTAACAAAGAGAACAGATTATTTTGAATTGCACAGCAAAAGTATATTTCTGGATGTTATACTGCATAAGTGTAATGTGCCTCAAAAGCCACCCTCAATGAAAATAGTTGCGTACAAACACATGAAAGGCCTTGTTTAATATGGCCAACTAAGGATATGACTTTATGTGCGCGTGTACTTAGACTTTGTTACACCGGTTTCGGCGGACAAAGTTCGAGGTACGCTTTGTTCGATTCAAATTTGTAAGTCAGGGGATCAAGTATCATGGCTGCAAAAAAGACGAAGAAGAAGACCACGGCTAAGAAAAAGGTCGTGAAAAGAAAGGTAGCCGCGAAGAAGCGGCCTGCTAAGAAGAAAGCCGCAGCGAAAAAGCCTGCTAAGAAGAAAGCGGCAGCGAAGAAAAAGCCTGCTAAGAAGAAAGCGGCAGCGAAGAAAAAGCCTGCTAAGAAGAAAGCGGCAGCGAAGAAAAAGCCTGCTAAGAAGAAAGCGGCAGCGAAGAAAAAGCCTGCTAAGAAGAAAGCCGCAGCGAAGAAAAAGCCTGCTAAGAAGA
>Ga0315336_1004872_pt1 | contig 15318 bp, 18 predicted proteins | sample ASW5metaG_FD_204512 | JGI IMG/M metagenome (GOLD analysis project Ga0315336, IMG submission 204512) | Ammonia-oxidizing marine archaeal communities from Monterey Bay, California, United States - ASW #5 | ecosystem: Environmental > Aquatic > Marine > Intertidal zone | place: USA: California...
GGTGTTATTATTGATAATATCATAAAAAATCTAAACTGAGCTTGAGAATATATCATTATATGATTGACATATTTTTTCCCAATTTAGGTCATTCTCTATGGTTTTTCTTCCATCTACGGAGAGATTACTCATTTTGTCTTTGTCGTCTAAAAATTCACTAATCTTTTTAGCCATATCCTCTACAACTTTCTCTGAATACCCACAAGAGCCGTCAAACCTCCTGGCAATAGTTCTTACGACTTCTCCGCCAGTTAGGTCACTTGTATTCCCAACAGGCAGAGAGAGCCAGGGTAGCCCTGCAGCCATAGACTCCAACAAGACTATAGGGGCGACTTCTTTTTGCGAAGGAAATACAAATAAATCACTTCCTAAATAGGCCTGAATTACATCTGAGCGATCTTTATTTAATAAAAATTTTACCTTATAAGGACGAGATTTAAAAATCTTCCTCATTCTGGCAAGCCAATTATTTGCGACATCCCACGATACCTTAGAGGCGACTATGACAGCACAAAAATCTTTTCTATCATTATGAAGCTTATCATAAATCTTCAATAGACCATCATATCCTTTGCCAGGAAAAAAATTAGCTACTGTCAATAGTATATTTCCATACTCAGACTTCAGGTTATTTAACAGCCCATCGTAACTAACATTAAACTCTTCAAGGTCTATCCCATTAGGTACCACATGGCTTTTGCTTGCATAATTCATAGAAAAATCATAGTCTACATATGATTTGGAATGACAAATAAAATCCAGGTTCTTTTCGTTTTTTCTAAGTAATTTTTGTAAAAGAGTATTTTTAAAAGTATGATTAAATCCTACTGGAGCAAGAAACAACTTTCCTGGCAGCGACGAAGAAAACATCAGAATGTCTCTCCAGTTTACATATGCATCTGAATAAACAAAAATAGCATCTGGACGCTGTGCTTTACAAAACCCAATAAGAGAAGACTTGGTAGGAGGAGACCTCTTTATTCTAACACCGTCCACGGTGGTTTTCTCTTGAACATTGGTGGCACCCACCGTGACATCCCAATCAAATTGATTTACCAAATTTTTACCTATAGCATGAATAACTATCTCTGACCCACCTATTTGATATGGAAATGCATAATTAGAAAGTATCAAAAGTTTTTTTTTCATTTTTCACACCGGTTCCATACTGAACAAGGATGGGTCGGGGATTAAAGTGTCATTACACTTAATCATCAAGGCTCTTCTTGTTATCTTTTTACTTAAAAGTTTTATTTTTAATCTTGATTTAAATAATAGAGATAAACTCTTCATGTGATTTATTATATTACACTGTTTATCTATATAGCACTCATGGCTCTTGGGTATTTCTACCAGATTACCACTCATTGAATAATCTTTTTTTATATTATATTTTTTGAATAAAGTATTGCCGCCAAACTTACTTAACCAATCTTTTCTCACAATAACAGAAGATTTTTTAATTTTAAAATTAGTATTTAATAAATCGTTTAATATATTAATATTCCGTAATAAAACATCATCTAGATTTCTATTATTACGATCTTTAAAAACAAAAGAATGTAAAAAAATACTAGAATCATGTTTTATGTGGAATGACAAATCATCAACAAAAAAACAATCATTAGCATTCAAATTATCTATACTCTTAAGTTGTCTATCGCAAAGACCATCAAACACTAAACAAGATACATCGTTTTTACAAAATAATAAAGATTTTGCCTCACTGTTATAGTTGCCTCTTCTATCATACATTAAGATTGTTTTTTAGACACGGCAGATTTCATTCCCGCCCAATCTCTATCTTGACGAATAAACAAATTCTGCTCCCAGACAGACCTTATAATCTTAGGATCTAACCCATTTTTTTCAAAAGTCTTTATTAGTGCATTGATGTCCTTTGGAAAACAAGCTCCACCAATCCCAGGATGTCCATCAGGACCAGGGACCTTGTGATGACTTTGACCTATACGACCATCAGATATAACGCCCTGCATAACTGTGTCCCAATTTAAGTCAAACTTATCAGAAAGAAGCTTCATTTCGTTAAAGAACATAACTTTAGTAGCAAAAAAAGTATTTGCTACGTACTTGACCATCTCTGATTCATCAGAAGACATGCATATAGTCTCTGTGCCGGGGAATCTATATTGATACAACTTCCTAATTTCATCAACACAATTAGAACTTCCACCCACTATGTTTCTAGCTGGCGTAATAAAATCCACTAAAGCACAACGTGCTGTTAAAAATTCTGGAGAATGCAATATTCTTCCAGTTAAGTGCTTCCGACATAATTCTTTTGTGGTTCCTACTGGAACTGTAGATTTAATAATGAATATGGTTTGTTTATTAATATTTAATTCAAACGCTTTGTCAAAAAAATCTTCAATAATTGACAGATTTGCATCGCCACCAACTTCATCGGTCATAGGAGTTGGTAGGCAAACAAAAACAAAATCAGACCCTAAAACTTCTTCAAAATCATGGGTACTTAATTTTGGATTTATATCATAAACCCCCATCTTGTCAACATATTCAACAAAACCACGGACTATAGCACCGCCTACAAAGCCCCCTCCAATTACTCCTATTGATTTATTTTTCATATTATTTCCTGTAATTAAAAAACGAAATCTATGACTTGTTTTTTAAAAAGTTTTTTAAAAAGTTTATACAGCTGTCCCAATCTTTAAACCCTATAGCTTTGTCGTCTATATAAAATAAAGCTCTTGGCTTTTCACATGTTATATCGGTCACATACTCCAATAAATTATATTTTTTTAGCCATTCACGTATGAGCTCTAAACCAGTCTTACCTTCGACTAATGGTCTATCTTCCTTGACTTTACATGTAAAAATTATTATATTAAAATATTGTGATAGAAACTTTATTGCATCTAATGTCCCGTCAACTGGAGCATCATATACTGATCCATCAAAAAAACCCTTAGAATTAGAATGTATAACACCATCAAAATCAATAGCAATATTTTGCTCATTTTCTTCTAACTGTTTTTTATAAAAATTCTCTATCGTCATTTGTTGTTATCTTCCCTGTCTTTCATAATTTTCTCCACAACATTTATATCAGATTCATAATCGACAGCAATAGATGCCCCATCAACCTCAACCATCTTTACCGGTATGCCCAGTTCTAAAAATCTAACTATCTCTATATCCTCGCACCACTCATTAATGGTTTTTTTACTTACAGAGGTAAATTTTCTCAAATGATTCTTACTAAAAGCATATATGCATACCTGTTTTTTGGGATTAATAGAATCCCCATCTTTAGTAGAGGGTATTATGGCTCTTGATGCATACAATAATTCATTATTATTATTAACCACAACTTTGGGTATTTTTTTGTCACTCGCTTTTTCATTACGATTTATAATTGCCATGCAATTAATAACGTGCTCTGGATTCTTTTTTTTAGACTCGACAACCCTGAGTATGTCATTGTAATTCAAAAGAGGCTCGTCTCCCTGTATGTTTACAAAAATGTCTGCGTCTATCTCCTCTGCTGCCTCTGCGACCCTATCTGTTCCAGTCATGCAAGAATCTGATGTTAATACTATTTTATACCCATACGACTTAACTATTTTAGCTATTTCAGAATTTTCCGTAGCTATATAAACATTATCTATACCAACAGCTTTTTCTGCTATCTCAGCAACCCAAATAATCATTGGACGATCTAATATTGTAGCAATGGGCTTTCCTGGAAATCTTGAGCTCTTATATCTTGCAGGTATTATAACTGCAACCTTTTGATCTAAATACTTCTTTATCTTATTTATATCAAAAACAAATTCATCAGTCAAGGTAGACAAAATAGAATCTACACTGTCTTGTTCTATATTAGATGCCTGAAGTTCTTGGCAGTATAGCGGGTGTATGTTATTTAAAGCAGAAAGCATATATCCGCTGGAAAACCCCCACTTATATCTTCTTCTTAATGACTCCATGTGGTTTTTAATAACAGGAAGGAGATAGGCATAGTCAACATCTTTCTTTATCTTTGAGTACTGCAAATACTCAATCAACTGTTCAGTGTGAACATTTCCAGCTCCCCTACCCATACCCAGCAATGTACCGTCAAAAAATGACACACCACATTTTATCCCTTCAATGCAATTTGCGAAAGCTAATCCAGAGTTATTATGAGTATGCAACCCTATTGGCTTACCGCATAAAAGTAGGTTTTTTACTAAATTAGAGATATCAGAATGAAGCAATGACCCATAAGAATCTGCAACATAAAAACATTCTATATCCATGCGTTCAATAGTATTAAGAATTTCAAACAATTCATCATCTTTAACTAATGATATGGTCATTAAATTTACAATAACCCTGTATCCCTTTGACTTTATTATTTGATACAATTCGTATAGGTGATTTATTTCTTTTGGTTTAATTGCTATTCTGCAATAAGAGAATGGAGAGCTACATGATGGACCTATAACATCATCAATCAAAGATGAATTTATTTTAGATTCATATAAAAAATCTTTAAGGTCTATCATAAAGGCAAAATCAACATTTATATCACCCGGTATTAGTCCAGAGATAAAATTATCGTTACACTTCCTAAATTTGCCACCTTTTTGAGGAGACTTATAGCCCATCTCAATAATATCAACACCAGAATCGCTCAAAGAGGAAATCATTTCTGAAACAAATGACTCATCAAAATCCCAATCGGTATAATACCCACCATCCCTAAGGGTGCAATCTAATACTTTAATATTTGGACTCATTACTGTAAAATATCTAAATTTTCATCTTATTTTCATAAAATTTATCAAACACTGTGGGTGTTATAATTGTGAACTTTATATGATTATTTAATTCTTTTAAAATATCATATACTATGCGGTCTCTTTTAACACACTCTTTCCACGAAGAGTCGTCTGTATATCCAGCCCCATAACAATGATGGCTAGACTTACCATCTTTTAGAGACTTTTTATCATGCAAAGTATATCCATCCATTCCTACGATAAATATTTTCTTTGCACCCATAACGTGAGCAAGAGCAATCGCCAAAACTCCTGCAGTTCTAAAGTAACCACGAATCTGTTCTCCTCCCAATTCAAATGGAACATTCTTTTTATCGACATAATCAATCCTGTTATATTCTCCTCGATAGTGCTTTTTGGCGTGCTTGCGAGTTATGCTGGGACCAAGTATGAGGTTGCTGTTTGCCTTAACGCAAGACCCATATTCCCCCCATCTCTGTCTGTTGGTCCATAAATGATAAGTGGGCGCTATGATTCCCGTCATTCTATTAATCCCTAGTGTCAAGGCTTTATTCTTCTTAATAAATGACAATATGCTGTCTTTATAAATAGACAAGGTGCCGCCAGCACCTACAACTACAAAATTTTTACCTTTTTCTATGTCACTGAAGCTCATTAGTATTACAGCTCCCAATTATATTCAACCTATCACCGCATCTCCATATATCTGCCTTCATAATAATATTTTTCTTGTATCTTTCATATGACATAGTATCACTATCGGATTCGATTGACACATTCATGTCTTCTATTGTGCTGTGTTTTTTCAATAACTCTATAAGGGATGGAAGATTGAAATAAGTAGAATAGTATCTTTTAGTCATATTTTTGTTTATTTTGCGTTCTTTATATCTGACAGATGCACTTTCGTTTGCGTCCTTCCATAGTGGGGTTAATCCGCCAGATATCATCCTCCATTTAAACATAGTAATGTAATAACTCTTTGAAACTCTACATATTTCTTTTATGGTTTTCTTAATATCAGGAGAATGCTCAATAACTGAGGATAAATACACAAGATCAAACTGATTGTCTTTGAAGGGGAGTTTATGCATAGACGCCTCTACACGCTTAATGCCCCTTTTTTTAGCATGTTTTAAAAAAGAAGAAGACACATCTGCAACTGTGTACCTTATGTTGTCATTTTTCTTTATTATTACTTTTGCCTCCATAAGCTCTCCACCACCAATCTCTAAAATACTGGTTATTGAATCATTTGCTATTGCATAATCAATAAAATGATTACGATGTGGATGGGATTTATGCTTTCTTATCCATTCAACATCACCAATCTTATGTTTATCCCATTTTTCAAAGCCCTTCATTAAAAACCACCCGATTTATCTAATTGCTTGCATGAAACTATCCACTCTTCAAGTTTTACCATTGGCTCCCATTGCAGTAAACTGCGTGCCTTAGAACAGTCAGAAAGTGTTTCTCTAGATTCGCCTGGTCGCTCAGGAATATGAATAAACTCTGCATCTTCCCCGCCTATAAATTTAACAATATCATGAATGTTGTAGCTTGCGCCAAAACCAATATTAATTATTTCACCAAATACTTCTGATTTATCTGTTTCTGCTGCAAGAATGTTTGCTTCTACCACATCAGAAACATGAGTAAAATCTCTACGCTGAAATCCATCACCTACTATTGTCATTGGCTTTTCTTCCGAATGTTGTCTTTGAAAGAGTCCAATTACTGGGGCGTATTGTCCTTTAGTCGGCTGTCTTTCACCATAAACATTAAAGTAACGAAACACTACGGTTTCTAAGCCAAATAATTTTGTATACGTTTGGCAAAGTTCTTCACCAGAAGTCTTTGATACCGAATAAGGGGTGAGACAGTCTTTTGGCATGTCTTCCTTATTCGGAATTGAATTTGCTAAACCATATGCAGATGATGTCGAAGAATATATGACCCTCTTAACTCCGTTCTTTCTTGATGCTTGTAATACATTACAAGTACCAAGAACGTTTGTCTTTACCGCAAGAACTGGGTCTTCAATTGTAGGCTGGATCCTTGCTTCTGCAGCCAGATGAAAAACATAATCTACACCTTTAAACAAGGTTTCTATTAAATCATATCCTGGTCCGACTGCTCCTATATCCCAAGGATAATAATGTGCCTTATCATTATAATAAAAATTTTCATGAGCATCCGTAGACTCGTTATCAATAACGATCACATCATGACCATCGTTTACTAATCTATCTACTAGATTAGAACCAATAAAACCAGCTCCGCCTGTTACTACCACTTTCACTAAATATTCTCCAAATCTACGTTTTTTATACCTTTAAAAACTCTACCCAATCTTTAGTCCTTTTTGACCAACACCACTTCTTCTCCACTGATCTTCTCATGTTTTTACTCATTGATATAAGAAGATCTCTATCATTTTTAAGTAATGAAATTTTTTCAGAAATAGCCCCGAGATCTCTATCTACTAAAAACCCGTTCTTCCCGTCTTCTATAAGCTCTTTCATCCCCCCTACCTTGGTTGTTATAATTGGGACCCCACATGAAGCAGCTTCAAGAACACTTAAAGAGAAGCCTTCTGAAGAAGAGGCGCAAGTATAAACGTGTAAATTGCTATAAAATGATGGCATCTCCTCTAGGGGTACATAATTGCCAGTAGAAAGCATGGCTATTTTTATTTTAGCCCCTGATTTTTTTGTAGCTGGGACTATGTACTTGCTTACTCCCTTTCTCCAATCATGACTTTTTGATCCAGAGTATCCTACGTAAAACTCATTATCAGACTTATTGCCCTTGGGCTTAAAGACATTAGAATCAGCACCATTTGGAGTATAATAAATATTATTTACTCCAGATTTTTTAAACAAATTATATAGCTTATTGGAAACTGCATTTACAGCCCTAAAACTATTAAGCAACTTAACTAAATCTCTAGGTGGAGAAACATCTTTGTCTGGTTTTGTCTTTTTATTATCCCAAGCATGATGAGAGTGTATCCCTATCAATGTATTTTTCTTAGGTAAAAAACTAACCAAATCATAATTCTGCCATCCCATCACAAGATATTTATCATACTTCTTGTATTTTTTTTTAATAGATGAAATGTTCTTTTTAATGTGCATTACGCTAATATCCACATCTTTATCTGTATTGTATTTACACAAAGATTTGGCTATACTGTGGTATGCCCAATTTGGCTTATCTGTAAGTAATAAAATCTTCATTTCTTCTTTGCGCCCATTATTTTTTTATAATCTTTTGCCATATGTTTTTTAGCTCCGCATTCGTATTGGTTACAGTATTTATTTTTAAATAATAATCTTGGAGATCTACTGTGGGACAGTCCTAGGCTCCATAGGGCAGCAGTAAATATCTCTTGATCACCTTTCTCTTGATCATCTCTTTGTAAAACAATCTCACACATCTCATACCATCTTTCAATAAGCGATGTATATACATGCGGCTTTACAGCAAAGAAATTCGTAAAATGAGATTGTCTATCTAAATCCCATTTATACTTAAGATGTAAATGAGCAAGAGCCCCTCCTCCACACTTCCAATAAAATTCCTTAAGAGAATCGTATGTCATTTTTGGGTTCACAACTTTACCCTCTGATAGCTTTCTTCTTCGAGGCAAAATAACTCCCTCAGGAGTCCATACATCAGTTTTTTGAGACAGTATAAATTTAGTAGGATTTTTTTTAAAAATAGCATCTACGTCAGAATAGCACATAACAGTATTGTCATCTATTGGGCATCTGGCTTCATGATAAAAAGCAATTGGCTTATAGAAAAAGTATTTCTTAGTTGTACCCTTTTGTGTAAACATTTTTTTAAACTTTTTTGGAATAACACTGCAAGTCTTGGTTCGTATACCATACTTATTTTTAAAATAAATAGAATGATCATCATCATAACATATCAATTGTATATTCTCTTTTGAGAATCCGGTTTTAATCAAAGAAGATATAGCAAGCTTGGACATCTTGATATAATTTTTTGAAATCGGTCGCCTACCTTTGAACGGAGGTTGAATCAAACAAAATGTGATATTTACATTCATGATTATATACTAAAATGGAATATCTTCAAAATTTGATAATACAGTCGTATTAGGTGTAAGAAATTTAAATTTTTTCTTATATTTAAATTTTTTAAACACAGGGTTCCATTTATATCTTTTTTCCCATTCCTTTTCAGTGTCATGACAAACTATAAATCTTGCCTTATTAGATTCATATATTCTCAATAAATCAATATGTCGTCGTTTTGAGGGGGCATGATCTACGAAGACTACATCCCATTCTTGATCTAAATAAGAACATTTAGACCAGTCTTCAATTCTAACTAATTTATGCCATGAATTTTCAAAATCAATAAATCTTTTAAGCCATTTGCCATCGCTTTCACAAGTAACTAATTCCTTTGACTGCATCGGGGTCATCATCATATGAAACATAGGGGTTGAATAATATCCACTGCCTAACTCTAGTATTCTAAAACAACCAGAATTAATAGATTGAGCATAAGAAGAAATTGCAGCAAGAACATAAAAATGACTTGACCATGCATCATAAACAGTTTTTTTCATAACATAATTCCTTGCTTTAAATTAATAAAATAAGTTCTTAAAGCCTTCATTCCCCACTCCCTGCTATACATAATTTATGAATCTTACCAGCAGACTTAAGAGATCCGGGGTGACCATCTACGGCAATAGCAACTTTAACCTTTGAATCCAAATTATTTATTTTATTGAGAGCCAATATTATGCCAATCCTATGATGCCCCGACCATACCTCTGGAGATAAGCTTGGCACATCTCTATTAAACCTTGATTTTGCAAATGGTTCATCAAGAACTACTATAAAATTTTGATCAAATTTCCGTCTTAAATATCCCATTTTAAGAGACTCGCAGAGTCTCAAAAATCCATCAGGAAAATTATTCTTTTTTTTATATTTTAACTGCATTATTTTATATCGTGTTTTATTATAATTGTTCTTTAGCCATTTTTTTCCATGCTTAAAATAAAGCGTTGCAAATTCAGCATGAGGAGAATTTAGCATGGAAAATCTACCCTTGGGGTCTCTAACCTCACCTAAAACATCATCCATAAATTCGCTGTTTGGTCTTGATTGCATGTAACACTTCTTCACATCTAACTGTGCGAATTTGTGAAACCTCAATCCATATTTATATAATTCATTATCAAATGACATATTTAACACATCACCCAATAGAGTCTAAATGATTCATAAATTCTAAAAATCTCTTTTCTGTAGTATGATATTTCTTAAACAATTCAATGCTTGTTTGTCTAATATCATCAACAAGATTTTTAGAAGATAGGACTGTATTGATTTTATTATTCAAATCTTTAACTGAATCAAACTTGATGCAGCTAACCATATCTTTATAATCATTAATAGTAACTAGTGGGTAATTTGGGGTTGCTATAATAGAGCCCACCGAGGGGATCTCCTGGTAGCGATAACATGAATACCCATTACCCTTAACATTCAAACATACATGAGACCTAGAAAGCTCCTCAAAAAACTTACTCTCTGAGATCTTACCCTTAGACTTTTCTCCGCCTTTATAAACAAGAAGTGATGAATTAATCTTACTATTTTTAGATATGCCACCGACAATCTTACTCCTGTCTTTTGAAGAACTGTCTCCTCTAAAATAGAAATCTGTTTTTTTCTTTTTTAGATCTTTAATAAATCCGTCTCTACTCACACTACAGATACCGAACGGCTTCACTCTGCTACTATATTTTACGTCCTTAAGGTACTCCCTAAGAAGAACTAACTTACAGTCCAGATCCTTAATAGCTCTGTTAATTATTTTATTACCGACACTGCGAGACCCCCTAAGATCAAGATCTTCCAATATTCCTATTGGCGCCTTTTGATAAAAGTTTTTATGCAAAAATTTAATTATACAACTAGCAATCTTGTTAGAGCCGTACTTCTTTTTATGGAGCCTTCTCACCCAGTGCTTAATTCCAAATACAAAAACAATGTCGCCTTTTACCGGTATACTTTTGCACTTAACAACCCTACTCCAATCTACTCTCTCAATAACCAAACTGTCTTTATGCTTTTTAAATTCTGGATTATCAAAAAATTTCACCCTATCCTCTAGGAAGTATGTTCCACCAACGATTATGTGTATTTTTTTACTCATCTTTTAAAATCCATAAACTTTTTTTCTATAAGCCGATACCTGACTTAATATTTTAGACTCTCGGTTAGTACTAAAGCATAAATTATATTTTGCTACATTTATGCGGCTATTTTTTATTCCAAGATGCAGCAATACAGATAGCCTGTGAGACCCATCAAGCCTGCAGCCATCCAATGTAACTATAGGGGCTTTTTTGCATCCATTTTTTCTTATGTTTTTATATAACTTATGAAAAGTGTCAATTTTTTTTTCCACTTCTATATGTTTTTTTCCATTTTCAATCTGATAATTATAATATTCTGTCTTTTCAAAATCTCTATCGTTTTCGTCAAATAAAGAAAGAATTTCAAAGTGACGACTACATTCATAACAAAAGTCCTTAATAGGGACTTTGTGGTTATTGGGATTGTCAGTCATGTACTTAACTAATTTTCTCTTCCAATCCCATGTCGGAATGCCTATCACTGGAGTATCAATTCTCATATTATATCTGGGGCCTTACGGTGATAATATTTAAGATTTAAGTTTCAATAAACCCATCTTATAACGACTATTATCTGTAACAGAAAATGTTTCACTACCAAATCCATATTTTTTTATTGCATATTCAAATGCTTTCTTACAATCAGGGTAATGTAGGTCATCAACAATGATTCTTCCATTCTCTCTTAGTGTTGATCTTTCAGCGATTAAGTCGTACTCTCTCTTTCTGCAATGATATCCTTTAGATCCATCTTGGAATATCAAATCAAATTTACTTCTACACTTTTTAAGATAAGATAAGGATGGAGATGTTATGCATTTATTATTTTTTGATGCAGTAGCTCTTAATAAATCGTCGGCAATATCTATGTGTGTGCTCTTAATTCCCAAGTGCTTGCACACCTCTACGAAAATTCCCTTTCTATATCCTATTTCTAAAAAGCTATTAGACTCTACCAACAAAGAATATACGTGTCTAAAATAGCTGTTCTTATGAAGAAGATTTTCAGATCTTGTGGGGAATTTATTTACTATCTCCACTACAGATTCGCTTATATCTTTAAGTTCTATCATTTTTATATACTCCTAACTTTATTCATATGACCTTGTTAATTTGATTTCTTATTTTTTCTTCGTTTGTTTTAACGCTGCTAAATGGCTCGTCCTCAAGAAGAAGATAATTATTGTACAAATAATATAATAACTTACTCTGGCACATCTCAATTTTATCAAATTGAGATCTATCTTTTGAAATCTCAAAAGCCCTACCCAAACCCCTTTCAACATCATCATCGTGTATGACGGCGCCTGAGTTCATAAATATGGATTGACCACAATGAGTGATGATAGTTTTATTAATCAAACCATCGACAATAGCACCTGTGTTCATGCCTGCCATAAATATACAATTTTGACAAAACCAGTGTATTGATCCGTCAGAAACAGTAATTGTGTTTTTAAATTTCTTACTCAGAATTTTAATCAAATTGTTAACAGGTTTTTTCTCTTTTCTATACGCATGAGGGTGTTTTTTGATAATCAATCTTATTTTGTTTTCATGACAAAACCTGGCTACAAGCTTCATAAACCTTCCATATGTAACATTGCCGAACCTCAAAACACTTTGATCATCCATATATTGCATGGGCAAGAATACAAAGGGCTCATTTATACTTGGGTGACCATCAGGCTGCTTCCTCTTACTAGAGTTGTTTGATGTTAAATGTTTTCTATATTCATTAGACCAAGACACACAATCATCTTCAGAAATCTTTCTTAATTCGTCACCCATATTAGAGCAAAGGTCGGAATCACCCCAAAAACCTTTTATGTCGCAAAGAATAGATTTTGGAAGAAATCCTGACTCAAGATAAAGTAAAGGGGTTCTACTATTTCTGCATATTTTTATTGCATTATGGCTTGTTGCATAGGGGCTAAAAACAACTAATAAATCTAATTTTTTAACATGATCAGCGCTGTATAGCGTAAATTTGTTGAACCTGGCCCTTCTTGCTTTATTCTTTTTTCTAATTCGAAAAAGCTTGCACGACATATCGCCTTTTTTAATAACCCGCATCAAAGACTTGTATACAACAGGGCTATAGTCTTCTAGAGGAGCTTCTACCCCGATAATTTTCTTCTTAGACATGAGTTACCCTTAAGTTTGATGTAGATTTAACATTTTTACTTCCAGTAAATAAGTGAAACTTAATATCGCTATCTCTTTTGGTTATTTCATACAGATTTTTCATCATCTTTTTTTCTCTTTTTGCATTCTGCTGCATCCCAACATGGAGTTTTTCTTTGGCAAAATATTTACTTTGATAAAAATCAAGTCCACATATCCATATATTTTTAGGATGCCAAAAAGAAGCCAAATCTATTGCATATAATCCAGTGGTTGCCCACCACCAACCAGAAGCCCTCTTTTCTCTAATGCCAGGAGGAGCAAGATAGACAGAAGCCCAGGGGTTGTTTCTTTGAATTTTCCTATATAATTTCATCTTGTTAGGAGACAGGGGTCTGTCACTCCATCCATCAAAATTGCACTGAATATCAAGTATGTTATGTTTTCTATAAACCTTTTCATTAAGAGCTATCGCACATTTGTTAATAATTTGTACTGTTTTTTTATTACGCACAAAACGACCTAACTTTAATAAAGATTTATCAAACTGTCCAACTAAATAACAGTGATCGAAATTGTGCTCTATTTTTTCTAAATAATTTGCCGACAATCCCCTACACACAACTCCTATACTTTCAGCTCTATTAAAACTACCGCAAGAATACATGGTATAAATACAATTCTCCATAAACAATAACACATCACCAGTAACGATTTATAAGTTAAAAAACTCATGAATTAAATCAATTCTTGATTCAACAGACCAAGAATCTAGGATAATATTTCTAATATTCTTAGATAACGTCCTGTATTCGCTATTGTCAATATCTACTATGGTTCGGGATATTTTCTTAGCAATACTCTTGGCGTGGGGCTTAAGAATAAATCCATTAACACCGTCTTTTATAATCTCTGGCATATTGCCAACTGACGTAGATAATAAAGGAACACCGCAAGACGCAGCTTCAAGACATGGATTAGGAGTTCCCTCAGACCTGCTTACGTTTAAATAGTAATCTAATCCATTATAGAACTTGGTCATTTCTTTTTTACCTTTATATCTAGAACCCTTGACTCTGCCCTTCATTGTCTTTATTAAACGAAACTTCACAGATTTATCACTTCCTTTCAGATTAATATTGACTCTTTGGATAACTGATTTTAGAATGCTATGGTAGTTCTTCTCCTTCCTGTCAATATTGCCAGTCCATCCTATAGTTATAGGATCATGCAAACTTCTTCTCTTTACATTTTGTTTAAATAGATTGATATCCACACAATTAGGAAGATAAAATATATTAGAACGATAAGGTTTTAACTTTTCGTATAGTCCTAAGTTATTAACAGAAACAGCATATGGAGACTTCAATATGTTGCTGATTCTCTTCTTAGGCATATTTAAAATTTTCCAGGAAGTTACACTTGTGAAAATGCGAGGGTGCCTAATTCTTAACCTACTAAATGTTGTAGCAGACGCTAGATATATAATGTCATATTTCTTAGCTGTCTTTCTGATCTTAGACATAGACTTCCGGCTTTTAAAACAGAAAAAATCAATATTATGATCAGTAAGGACTCTATCAAATAAACAATATCTATCATATTGAACCCGACCCTTAGTGTCACCAACAAATGCTATATTCATATCGTGATTTTCATAACCTTATAAACTTTTATAACACCCTTAATATCAAAAATACATGTTAATTAATAGAACAGCTACACCAACTTATATGTCGATAATAGATATATAATGTTATCGGATTTGTTACAATATGAAAATAAAAATAACGTATTTATACTGGGAAGCGGTTATTCTATAAATACGATAAAGCCCAAAACATGGAATAAATTAAAAAAACACACAACAATAGCGTTTAATTGGTTCTGTTTTCATGATTTTGAGCCATCCATCTATATCGTAAGAGAACAAGCCAATATCAAACAAAGACGGAATAAAGAAGAAACAGTACAAAACTTTATTAATAAATTAAAATCATATAACGATACATCTATAATAGTCTCTGACGTATCTCATCATTCTCCTCATGCCTATAGATACAAAAATAACGACTTTATAAAAGAAAAGAACGCTACAATATTAAAAGATATAAAATATAGAAAAAAGGTGCTACCAAGGCGATTGGTAGACACATTGACAAAAAATGCATTTTCTTCTAATTCGTGTTTTCATGGTGATGAAAAAACGGCATGCAGCTT
>Ga0315336_1004874_pt1 | contig 15313 bp, 16 predicted proteins | sample ASW5metaG_FD_204512 | JGI IMG/M metagenome (GOLD analysis project Ga0315336, IMG submission 204512) | Ammonia-oxidizing marine archaeal communities from Monterey Bay, California, United States - ASW #5 | ecosystem: Environmental > Aquatic > Marine > Intertidal zone | place: USA: California...
CGCTATGGCGGGTGGCGCAACTGCGCCACTGCGTAACCCGGCAGCCATTGCCCGATCACCGCGACAAGCCGGTGGCGCACTCACTTGGTTCCGCATGCCCATGAAGGCCGAGGCTAAAGGACCTGCCGCCAATGACGTAGGACGGCAAACCGCGGGCAAGCGCTGGTTCCTGGGCGGTGCCAGCGGTTACATACACAGGCTCTCAAAAAATGTGGCGGTCGGCGTGTCCATGGGTGCTGCTGGGGGATTCGGCACCAAGTACAGCGAACCCCGCTCGGCTTTAGGTGCGGCCGATCCGAATGATAAATTTGACACTGAAAACTTGTACAGCCTTAACTTGGTGCCAATCACACTCGCCTGGGCGCCCCGCGAAGATCTAGCCATTGGATTGAGCGTTATCGGTGGCTATTCATTCTTTAAGTCGAATTACCTGACAGCCGCTGGCACCCGCACTAAAGGCCGCGGTGGTACCAGCCGTGCCTTCGGTATCGGCTTCCGGGCCGGTGCCATCTGGGACATCAATGAAAAGTTTTCTGTGGGAGGCGCATTCTCATCGCCCATCTGGTTCGACTCATTCGAAAAGTATAGCGACCTACTACGTTCGCCCATGAACACCCCGGCAATTGGTCAGTTTGGATGGGCTTTGCGCATATTGCCCCGGACCACAATCGCCGCCGACTACAAGTATATCGGCTACAGTCACGTGACCGCACTCGGCAAGGCACCGGAAGCAGGCGGCTTTGGCTGGGACGACGTGCACCAAGGCTTTTTCGGAGTTGAGCATCTCGTCAATGCTAACCTGACATTACGTTCCGGCTTTAATTACAGCTCGGACGTGATCGACCGGGACAAAATCTTCGTCAATCTGGGTTTACCACTCGTCGACACTTGGGTTTTCGCGGGCGGCTTTTCTTACCGCCTGAATAAGCATCACGAATTAGGCGCGACCTTCCACGTTGTGCCCGCGCGAACACGGCGCGATCCGGGCACGGGCGATGCTTTTAGCCAAGGCGGCGCCAATTCCAACCATTTTCATAAGATGATGGGCGGGCGATTGGGCTACCGTTACATATTCTAGGCGCTATACCTCTGGCCAAATGCGGCGCCACATGTTTATGCTTGCCGTTCTTACAACGCCCATCGGGGGAGCAAAGTGGATCGCTCGGAAATAGCGCGGATCGAAACGTATCTGCGCAGCAAATTCAAAAATGAAACCATCACCATCGACGCTGCAGGACGCGGAGATGGATCGGCCGAAGTGAGCATCGCCAAAGAGTTCATTGGTGTGATTTTCAAGGATGACGACGAAGGCGAGGTTTCCTATGCCTTCCACATGGCGATCATCGACGAAGATCTTCCCACTTGACCGGCGGGCAGGATTTATTTCCCGCTTAACATCGCAGGATCGATGGCGCGAAGTCGATCAACCAGCTCGGTCAACTCAGCCAGCTCGAACTTCAGTTCGTCTTTACGTTCGGCATCGCCGTGGATTTTGGTTATCTCAGCTTCCAATTTGCGCGTGACCCGACCCACGGCGTCTACGGCCTCCGACAAATGACCGCGCGCAGCGCACGGCACTGAAATTGTCTGATCCATCATCAGCTGGGCAAATTCATCGGGGTCGCTCTTACTGAGTTCGGTTAGACGGTCATCGATCTCCTGCCAAGGCGTCTGCCAAGCAGCCAATGCGCCTTTAGCTTTATTAGCACCGTCTGATTCTTCCAGTTCGACCATCAGGCGAACGAATTCCCAAACTACAAACTCAAGCTCGATCATATTCCAGACCCAAAATTAGGCGTCAAACCGTTTGGCGATTTCTTCGAGCATAACCTCGGTCGCGCCACCGCCGATGGATTGGACGCGCGCGTCGCGGGTCATGCGCTCAATGACACTTTCCTTGATAAAGCCGAAGCCGCCATGGAATTGAAGGCAGGTATACATCACTTCGTTCACCAACTCGCCGCAATAGGCTTTGATCATGGACACTTCTTTGACGCAATCGTGGCCTTGATCATCCAACCAAGCGGTGTGATAGACCAGTTGCCGCCCGGCCTCGACTTTGGCGGCCAGCATTGCCAATCGCTGACGAATGGTTTGCTTGTCGTAAAGCGTCGCACCGAAGGCTTTACGCTCACGTACATAGTCCAGAGTGATCTCGATCGCCTTCTGCGCCTCACCCATGGCCATGGCCCCGATAGTCAGCCGCTCGTTCTGGAAATTTCGCATGATCGAGTAGAAGCCCTTGTTCTCCTCGCCCAGCAGGTTCTCGGCTGGGATGCGGCAATTGTCGAATACCAACTCGGCGGTATCCGAACTGCGCCAGCCCATTTTGTCGAGGGTCTGCCCGACCGAGAAACCGGGGGCATCGCGCTCGACAATAAACATGGACACACCGCGCGATCCTTTTACGTCGGGGTCGGTCTTGGCGGCAACAAACAGCACGTCGGCGTGAACACCATTGGTGATGAACATCTTGGTGCCGTTCAGCACATAATGGTCACCGTCGCGCACGGCGCGCGTACGCATACCGGCCACGTCCGATCCGGCATCGGGCTCGGTCACCGCGATCGCCGTAATGATCTCGCCCTTAATCATGCCAGGCAGGTATTTCGCGAGCTGCGCTTCGTTGCCGAAATTGAGCATGTGGGGTGACGCCATATCGGTATGGACGAGCACTGTTATGGCAAATCCGGCGAAGGTCGACCGACCGAGTTCTTCGGACAGAATGGCCGTCCCCATGGTTTCCATTTCGCTGCCGCCGAAACGCTCAGGCGCTCGAATACCCAAAAACCCCAGATCGCCCATTTGCCGCAAAACGTCGCGAGGCACCATGCCATCCAGTTCCCACTGGTCGGCGACTGGCTGCACTTCTTGCTCGACAAAGCGCCGGATTTGATCGCGCAACATGCGATGTTCTTCAGAAAAATGAATGGGATCCATAACTCTTCCCCTGGGCTCGTATCGTTAGAAGGTTTCGGTGAAAGGCTGGCTAAAGCTTAGGCTGGCGCCGACTGAGGGCTCATAGACCGTACGTGACGTCGGGTCAACGGAAAGACCATCATCAGATTGCCTAAATTAAACAAGACACCAACCGCAAAGGCGATCCGATAGCTTTCGGTGAGGTCAAATATATAGCCGCCTAATGTACCGCCAAGTGCCATACCGATAGTTCCAAACAGATAAACATATCCGAGTCGTTCGCCGACCTGCCCCAAAGGAAACAGTTCGCGCACGATCAAGGTGTACGCAGGCACAATGCCGCCGTAGGCAAGGCCGAACATGATGGACACAGCGTAAAGGCCGGGCAAATTGTCGGTAAATAAGTAGCAACTTAAGACAGCGGCCTGACACAGTGAGCCATATAAGAGAGTCTTTAACCCACCCAGCCAATTCGATGCGATCCCCCACACTATTCTACTGATTACAGATGCGCCCAGCAAAGCGGTCGCTACCCACGCCGCATGAACTGACGAATACCCGAGGTCCGTCGCATGGGCGATGATATGAACCATGGGCATGGCCATGGCCACGCAACAGCCAACCGCCGCAAAACACAACATAAAGTGAACCTGCAAGGCTGGCAGGCCTAAAATAAGCCCCTTATCACCCTCGTTTTTGACATCGTTTGCCGCTTCTTCAAGTGCATCAGGCGCCGCAGGTGCCAGCACAAAACTCATGGGCAGCAGAACAACCAATGCCACAATTCCATAAAAGACATAAGTCTCACGCCACCCATAATTTTCAATCAAGTACCTGAATATTTGCGGCCATATGGCCCCGCCCAAACCCTGTCCGCCCGCGACTACGGCAACGGCTAAACCTCGGCGCCGGTCGAACCAACGGGTTACATTTGCCATTAGGGGAACAAAAAAGGCGGCGTTTCCGAGAAGACCAAAAAATACAGCATGGGTGCCGACCAAAATCCATTCATTGCTGCTCGTACTTGCTATATAGGCGCCCAGAGGAATCATGACACCCGCCAGAGTAAGAGGCTGCAATGTTCCTTTACGATCTGCCCAACGGCCCATCAGGATGCCGCCCACGCCCATCCCCAGAAGCCCAACCGAATAGCCGAGCGAAGGTATTGAGCGTGAACCGCCGAATTCGGCTGCGATCGGCTTTAAACCAACCACCACCACATATAGTGAACCTGTTGCCACCGCCATGCACAGCACGGAGGCGGCGACGACAGCCCAGCCATATGGTCGTTCAACACTGTGGGTAGGGGACATAAGGGATTAATTCATTCTAATTCGTGACGGGAGGCGGCGGCGAGGTTCGCACGCCCACCCGCTCGTGTCCATCCACACAGCACCCGCATTGAACACAAATTCGAGAATGGATGGTCAGTCTGATTTAGCGCCGATCAGCGCATAGGTTACCGACACTGACGCACGTACAGTCTGTTCGCCCGGTACGATCGGCACGGTACTGCGCTCGGAAAAAGCCATCAAACGGGGCTGAGGGACCGAAGTTCCCCGCTCTTCCACGTTCAACACCTGGCCCAAAACGGCCCCTGCCGATTGTGCCACGATCCCGGCTTTATGGCGCGCATCGGCCATGGCCGCTCGCAAGGCATTATCGGTAAGGTCGTCGCGTTCGGTCAGAACGAACCGCAGGCCGCTGATTTGGTTGATACCGGCCGCAGTTATCTGATCCAGCACTTCGCCCACTGTTTTTATGTCAGTGACCGTCACTCTGATTTGGCTATTCACTTGGTAGCCGACAATAACCGGAGCTTCGGTTCGGCCATCACGCTTTTGAAATCGGGGCGACACATTGAAGTGTGTGGTGGCGACGGATTTGTCGTCAAACCCTGCCTTCTTAAGATTGGCCAGAACCCCGGTCATGGTGAGACTGTTTGCATCCATCGCTGCCTTGGCCCGTTCGCCCGTTGTCACCACCGCCGCGTTTACTTCAACCTGATTAGGGCTACCCTGGGCAGTTCCACTGCCGGTCACCGTGATTGAGCGTGATTTAAGTTCGCCCGACATTGCCTCACTAGACATTGGCTCAGCCGCAGGTGCTAAGGCAGCCATCCGACTCCAAGTCTGCACTTTTCTTGCCAACTCCTTCACATGTACCTCCTGCAGACACTAAGAACTTGAACCGTGGGTCGCTATTTAACCCTATCCACGAAACCAGCGCCATGTTGCTGAATGCGAGTTGATCAGTATACGATCATTGTTCGAATCACAGAGGGGGGAAACATCATGATGCCGCCAACCCGCGTGTGGACACGCGAAGAAATGATGAAGCGGGTCGTTCGCTACGTAGACGCCAAAGGCAGTAAGCACGGACTGCCGGACAGCGAGCTTCCCGAGTGCGAACGCGAATTGATCAATGTGCTCGGCTTCCGTCCGCCAGATAACGAAATTACGGAAATGTCGCCACTAGGGTCCGAAAACGCACGCAGTGCGTCCATCGATATCTCGGAAGGCTTTAACCTGGGCTTTATTCGGGCAAAACCAGGCAAGGGCCCCTTAATGCACAACCACGACACCAATGAAACTTTCATGCCGATCACCGGCACTTGGCGGTGCGAGTGGAATGAAGGCGGCGATCACGAGTTCATCGATGTCGGCCCGCTGGACGTGGTGTCATTTCCTCCCGGCGTAATCCGTCGCTTTATGAATGTAACTGAGGGCGAACCGGAAGTGGAACACGTGCTGCAGGTAATCATCGGCGGCGACGCTCCGGCGGCTGAATTCTCCGATGCCGCCTGGAAGCGCATTCACGATTTCGAGGCGGAGAACAGCAGCGGATAGACCCAACACTGCGGCTTTTGTCAACAAGGGGGGGGCGATGCCGACCATCGAACAACGATTGGACGATTTGGAGCGCGATGTTGCGGTACTTCGAGCTCAAGACGAAATTCGACAAACTTTGTCCCTATATTCGATTGGTGTCGACGACAAAAAACCCGAGATACTCACCGATATCTTCGCTGACGACGCCGTATTAAAGGTGCCTGAATGGAATGTGGAGTGTACCGGCAAGGAGGCTATTCTCGAGTTTTTTGCTGAGTACTGGAGCCGGTTCGACACCCCGCGCCGATATACCGCGAACGAGGATTTTGCGATCAACGGGGTGGAAGATGGCGACACTGCAACAGCATTTATGTATTTCCATGTAACCCAAGCCAGTGACGGAGAATCCTTTCTGGGCTGGGGCACCTACGAATGGGGCTTTCGCCGGGCGAATAACCGCTGGCTGATCACGGATGAATTGGTCGACATTCGGACGATGACCACGCTTGCCCGCGGCTGGGCTGGCCCAGACAGCCTTGAGCAACTTTGATACAGCCTTGAGCAGCTTAAATAGGGAAGCAAGCCGTGAGTTCTCGGGACGAAATTACACACTTGATGAACCAGTACAGCTTTGTGATCGATACCGGGGATTTCGAGGGCTTTGCCAATCTCTTTGAACATGGGGAGTGGACCATGGAGGGTTCGGAGCCAGTAATCGGCAAACAGGCGATCCTCGACATGTCGGAAGGCCTCATTGTTTACGACGACGGCACGACAAAAACCAAGCACCTGACATCCAACATCGATCTAGAAATTGATGAGGACGCCGGCACCGCTACAAGTCAGTGCTATGTGACGGTTCTTCAGCAGACCGACGATTTTCCACTGCAAGCCATCTTTTCAGGTCATTATTTCGACGAATTTGAAAGCGTGAACGGTAAATGGCGCTTCAAGAAACGTTTTATCCGCCATCAGCTGGTTGGCGATTTGAGTGCTCATATAAAAGCGGCCGCCAGCGTCGTCCCCGGCGCGTGATCTGCTAATTGTAAAGTGGATCAATACAGCCCGACGAAAAAGGCGAGCCGCAAGGGCTCGCCTTAATCATTTCCGGTGATCGGAGTAATGGTGGGCGATACTGGGATTGAACCAGTGACCCCCTCGATGTCAACGAGGTGCTCTCCCGCTGAGCTAATCGCCCGGAAGAATGGACCGGATATATAGGATAACTGCGTCGGGCCGCAAGCCCTGGTATAAGAGTTTGGACGAATAAAGTCGCCTGAATAGGTTGCCCCTTCAGATAACCCTCTCACGCGGCCAGAGTGCTCTCAACCTGGGACACCAACTCGCCAAGGTCAAATGGAGTTGGATGAACCCGAACAGCGGGTGGCAGTTCGCTCAATACCGCGTTTGCCCGCGCGCCCGCACCGGTGGTTAGCAACACATGGATGGTGGGGTCCTGTTCGAGGGCACGTTTCGCCAGTTCAACACTCTCATCAGCCGCCAAAATTTGGTTGGTCAGCAGCATGTCATAATGCCCATGACTCATAAGCACGAGAGCCGCGTCCGTGCTTCCTGCGGCTGCCACTGCGTGACCCGCATGCTGCAATGCCCGGATCATAAAATAGCGGCGGTCCTGATGTTTTTCGACAACCAGTATATGTGCCATAACGCATTACTTTCAAAGGGTAATTTTGAATTAGAAGAAATTAGATTGAAGCGAATTGATTAACATTCCCATAAACTCTAGCAAGTTGCCGGGCCGCGCCGTTCACGAAGGGGGGGAATCATGCTAGGATCGAACCCACGGGATTGCTCCGGATCATTGGCCGGTCGACAAACCCAGCGGTTATCAAGGGAGCCTCCCATAGATTACCTACATGGCAGCGAAGCGTTTGACCTGGACTACGCCAGAGAGCCCTTTGAAGTTGAAGCGCCAATCACCCAGAAATCACCAATAATTTATTGTTCGCCTCACAGCGGCTCTGACTATCCGGAAGAGTTTTTGCGAAATTCGCCGCTTGAACTGCTGGCCTTGCGCAAGTCCGAAGACTGTTTTGTTGACGAAATTTTCGGCGCTGCGCCGATGTTGGGCTCGCCGCTGCTGAAAGCCAATTTCCCCCGTGCCTATTTGGATGTGAACCGGGAGCCATATGAACTTGATCCCGCCATGTTCCGAGACCCACTACCCACTTACGCCAATACAACGTCCTATCGGGTTGCTGGAGGGTTTGGCACGGTTGCACGAGTGGTCGCAGAAGGGCTTGAAATTTACGCGGAAAAATTACCTCTTGCAGAGGCCGAACGCCGGATCGAAACCCTCTATATGCCGTTCCACGATACGCTTACGGGGCTCTTGGATGAGACTAAATCCCGCTTTGGCTGTGCCGTGGTGGTGGATTGCCATTCGATGCCATCCAGCGCTGGTCGCCGGTCACGAAACAATGGTTATCAACGCCCTGACATCATATTGGGAGACCGGTTCGGCACCAGCTGTGCACCGATCATCGTCGAAACGGCAGAACAGCTATTAGTTGATCAAGGCTATTCGGTCACGCGCAACGCTCCTTATGCCGGGGGCCACACGGTACAACGTTACGGTCGACCAACCAGCGGTATACACGCTTTGCAAATAGAGTTGAGCCGAGGCCTTTATATGGACGAAGAAAGGATCGAGCGGCTGCCGGAACTGGACCGCCTTGTCGATAATATGGGTGAACTGGTTAGTGCGCTGGCCTGCATCGATGGATCCAAGCTGACGCCACGCGATTGATCCCTTTTTTACCGTTCTGACAGCGCACGATTTTCAAATAAGTCGACGGCAGGCAAGCTGGCACGAGGATTGCAATACTCCTTGTGCTATGGCCAGAAAGCTACGCAGAAATTCGAGAATTGCGAGAACCAATTGGGGGCTCACAACCCTTATTGCGTTGTCGGTGTTTGTTTGGACGTCGATTAGTATCGCCGCCACAACTGCCGGAAACTCAAGCATTCGGAACAAACCAGGCCACAACGCCTGTGTATTGGCCGCCCAAAAAATTGAAGCCGAGCAACGCCTCCCACGTATGCTGTTGTCAACCATATCGCTGGTAGAGACCGGCAAATGGGTCCGGGAGACCAGGGAAAATATTGCCTGGCCCTGGACCGTCAATGCACGTGGCCAATCGCGCTACTACCGAAGCAAAGCGACGGCAATAGCTGCCGTACGAGGACTGCAGTCAAGTGGCCTGCGCAGCATCGATGTGGGATGTATGCAAATTAATTTGTACTACCATCCAGATGCTTTTGCATCACTCGAAGAGGCGTTTGACCCCCAGACCAATGTTTCCTATGCGGCCGACTTCCTTAAATCGCTGCGCAAGAAAGGACGGTCTTGGAATACCGCCATCGGGTACTACCATTCCCGCACGCGCGCACGCTACATCCCGTATCAGCGCAAAGTTCAGAAACTCTGGCGGGCTGAACGGCGCCGGGTCGCCCTGGAACGCCGCGCCAAACAACGTCGAACCGCGTCGCGGACCATAGTAGAATATTAAGTTTTTCGGGTACTTAGTAGTTATTCACCATAACGCTTGAGAGGCCGGGCCGCATCGCTATACTGCGCCGCCTATTTGGCCGTGCCCCGATAAATACCTACAATCGAGTATTCATGGATATCCGCAACATTGCGATCATTGCCCACGTTGACCACGGCAAAACCACGTTGGTTGATACACTGCTGCGGCAAAGCGGCACTTTTCGAGACAACCAAGTGGTCGCCGAGCGCGCGCTGGATAGTGGCCTGGAGCGCGAACGTGGGATAACCATCCTCGCAAAATGCACCTCGGTTGAATGGCGCAACATCCGCATTAACATCGTCGATACACCTGGACACGCTGACTTTGGTGGCGAGGTCGAGCGCATCTTGGACATGGTCGATGGGGTCATCGTACTGGTCGACGCAGCCGAAGGGCCGATGCCGCAAACCAAGTTTGTAACGGCGAAAGCACTTGCACTGGGCTTGCGTCCGATCGTCGTCGTCAACAAAGCTGACAAGCCCGAGGCGCGCCCGGACGAGGTTCACACAGAGATATTCGACTTGTTTTCGGCCCTGGACGCGAGCGATGAGCAGCTGGATTTCCCAACTCTGTTTGCCTCGGGTCGGGATGGCTGGGCGGTCGAAGATTTGGCCAAACCCGGTGTTGATCTGGCACCGTTATTCGACTTGGTGGTCGCCCATGTCCCCGCGCCCGAGGGTTCATCCGACGGACCGTTCTGTATGCTCGCATCCTTGATAGAATCCGACCCCTATTTGGGCCGGGTAATAACCGGGCGGGTAAGTAGTGGTGTGGTTCGCCACAATACGACGATCCAAGCCCTCAACTCTTCTGGCGATCGGATAGAAAATTTCAGGATCACTAAGCTACTGGTCAACCGAGGGCTCGAACGTGTCCCGGTCGACAGTGCCAATGCCGGCGATATTATCGCGATTTCCGGCATGCGGACTGCAACCGTTGCCGACACCCTGGCCGACCCGTCGGTAACCGAGCCCCTAGCGGCTTTACCGGTCGACCCTCCGACCCTGGCCATGACTTTTGCCATTAACTCGTCCCCATTAGCGGGACGCGAAGGCTCCAAAGTGACCTCGCGGGTGATCCGTGAACGGCTCATGCGGGAAATGGAAGGTAACGTCGCCATTCGCATCACCGAAACGCCGGACAAAGACGCGTTTGAAGTGGCCGGGCGCGGTGAATTGCAGTTGGGAGTCCTGATCGAAACCATGCGTCGTGAAGGCTATGAATTGTCGATTAGCCGCCCGCGGGTTCTGTTTCAGGACGACCCGGATACTGGAAAACCCATGGAGCCCATGGAAGAAGTGCAAATCGACGTAGACGATGCATTTACAGGGATTGTTGTCGAAAAGCTCAGCGAACGGCGCGGTGAAGTTACTGATATGCGCCCATCGGGCGGTGGAAAAACCCGGATTACCATGCTGATGCCAGCCCGAGGTCTTATTGGTTATCACGGGCAGTTTCTCACCGATACCCGTGGAACCGGGATCATGAACCGGGCTTTTCACGGCTATGCGCCTTTGAAGGGAGATATGCCGGGACGGGCAAACGGTGTGCTGATATCGACCGAAACTGGTGACGCGGTCGCTTTTGCCCTGTGGAATTTAGAGGAACGCGGCGATATTTTCGTTACGCCAGGCACTAAAATATATGCCGGTATGGTCGTGGGCGAACACAGCCGGGGCAATGACTTGGACGTGAACCCATTGAAGGGCAAACAGCTCACCAACATTCGCGCAGCCGGAAAAGATGATGCGGTGCGTCTGACGACACCGAGAAAAATGTCACTTGAACAAGCGATCGCATACATTGACGACGACGAACTGGTGGAAGTCACCCCGGAGAACATTCGTATACGGAAACAGTTCTTGGACATAAACGACCGAAAAAAGGCAGCTCGCGCCAGTGAAAAAGTGCGACTTCAAGTCGCGGGAGGCGGGGGATGAACACGGCGCCTGCGAGGCTGGATAGTGTCCGCGCGCGGGAATATTTAGATTTTGCCGGCAGGATGGCCGATGCCGCACACGACACGGTTCTGGGACACTTTCGGGCAAGCTCGGCGGAATTGACGATTGAGGATAAGTCAGGCGGCGGCGGGCCATTTGATCCTGTCACCGCCGCGGACCGGGGCGCCGAAGAGATTATGCGACGAATGATCGGTGAAACCTATCCGGACCACGGCATATTGGGCGAAGAGTTCGGCACTCAAGCACCGGCTGCAGGCTCTAATCCGGCCATTACGTGGGTGATTGATCCAATCGACGGCACTAAATCTTTCATTGCCGGCGCCCCAACTTGGGGCATTCTGATCGGTATCAACGACGGCGCTGGGGCTGTGGCCGGAATAATGGACCAGCCTTATACGCAGGAACGATTCACGGGCGGCCCAGACGGAACTACACTGAACGGCACCCCCTTGAAGACCCGTTCATGCGAGGATATCAGCCGCGCATCTCTTTATTGTACGGACCGTAGTATGTTCGAAAACGAAAGCCAGGCCGCGGCTTTCGACACTGTTTCATCCCGAGTGGCATATAGCCGGTTTGGGTTGGATTGCTATGCCTATTGCATGCTGGCCCACGGCTTGATTGACCTGGTAATCGAAGGTTCGTTGAAGCCGTTCGACATTCAGGCCCTGATCCCAATCGTGTGCGGCGCGGGCGGCGTGATTACAGACTGGCAGGGTGGCCCAGCGGAAAATGGCGGACTTTGCGTTGCTGCTGGCGACCCCGAACTCCACCGGCAAGTTCTGGAGATCTTGGCACCAGCCGCCTGATTGCTTCGCCTAAAGTACTTTTCCAACGAACTGATCAAACTCAGACCAAAACGCATCACGCAATTCGTCGCGCTCATGCAAAATTTCATGCTGAGCATCCGCGAGTAGCAAAAATTCCCCACTTGGCAATTTCTGACTGTACTCGCGCGCGGCCTCGGTCGATACGACTATGTCGCGCCCAGCGCCAACGGTCAGAACCGGGATTTCTATCGCTGCCTCAAACTTGGATTTGTGAATTATAGCGATCGAACGAAACATTGCGCTCAACCAACCAATGGTGGGCGGCCCTACAGCCAATTCGGGATTTCGATCAATCCAGTTAGCTGCAAGGCAATATCTTTTAATATCTGAGGTAAGCGGATTTCCGTCAAATTTTTGCTTGGCCGCCCAGTAGGCATCGCGTCCCGGTACATATTTTGTGTGCAAGCCAATGGCCGCCAGAAAATGAGCTGCAGTTTGAGTCAGCGCGCCTGTAATTCTTTTCCCAAGTAATTTGATCAGTGGCGAGCATAAGACCATTCCCGCGACGACATCCGGGTGAAGTCGGACAAAACGCAGTGCCAGATGCGCTCCCATAGAATGTCCGAGCACGATTAGAGGGACAGATTTATCCGGCTGAACAACCGTGCGCACAAATAGATCTAGGTCATCAAGATAATTGTCGTAATCGTGAACGTGTCCTTTCATCGGGTCGCCATTCGAGGCATCGGACAAACCCTGGCCACGCCAGTCCAGTGTGAACACCGAGAATCCTCGATCAAGAAGATCAGAGATGGTCTCGAAATGCTTTTCAATAAATTCGGTGCGTCCATGAAGAAGCAAAATCTGGCCGCGCCTTCGGTTGGCTGGCACTGGCCACGTACCATATCGCAGCCGAGACCCATCCCGCGCGGATAGCACGGTGATGGCACCTCCTTCAGGTTGCTCTACCACTGTATTTTCGTTCAAATTCATTCGTAGTCCCGAAATTAGCCGCCGACAATTGACATGGTTCCGGTTACCATACCGCCGAGAGGAATACAGCATGATTCGTTCAATCCTGGCCGGTGGCATTGCAAGTGCGATATTACTTGCGCCTTTTGTATCGTCCGCCAGGGCTGCGGTCGGCGACTCATTGCCCGTTGCCCAAAACGGTAAAGCCGAAGCCGCTTTCAGCCGCTTTCGAGTGCGGGCGGCTACCGGTGATTCCGAGGCTCAGATATATCTCGGTGAATTGTACCGCCACGGTTTGGACCTAACATGGGATCTCCACAAAGCCTTTAGCTGGTATCTGAAGGCTGCGCGGCAAGGACACGTGGCGGGTTTGTCGAATGTGGGCTCGGCATATTTTTATGGATTGGGCGTCCCCCTGGACTACGAGGAAGCCAGCGTCTGGTACCTAAAAGCAGCCCAAAAAGGTGACACAATAGCCATTACAAACCTTGGCAACATGTACCTAAAAGGCCAAGGCGTGTCACGAGACCCGGTTCAAGCCTACATGTGGTTCACTATCGGCGCGCGCATGGGTGACGACAAGGCACGCGAGCAAAGCTCAAATGTTCGGAACGGTTTGACGACGCTGGAAATTCAAAGAGCGCTGGATCGGGTCAACGAGCAATTGGCAAAATTCAGTCCCATTCAAAAGCCAGCAATGGGGCACGACTAGTTTTAGGATTGCGAGTCCCTTGGACTTAATTCGCGGGCGACCCAAACACCGCAGGCGAGTGCAACCAGCGCTCCCGCTTGATGCATAGCCGCAAGCGATACCGGAATGACCAACACCAAAGTCGTGATACCAAGGGCAGCCTGGACGACGACCGCACCGGTTAATACTGAAAGTGCCTGGCGAGCCCGGCCCGAAACACCCAGACGCCGCCCCCAAATAAATATTCCAATGGTCGCCAGTAGTAAACTTTCCGCCAGCAAGCGATGATCAAACTGAACAGTGGTTCGATTGTCCAATAAGTTGATCCACCAAGGCTCCAATACCGCCAAGCCCTCAGGCACCCAGAATTCGTCCATTTTTGGGAAGGTATTGTAATGAAAGCCTGCATCAAGACCCGCCACCAATCCGCCTGACAAGGCTACGAACCCGATCGCAATAACCAAAACCATCGTAATTGATCGAAGTCTGGCGGCAACCGCATCACCATCTGCTGCACCAGATCCCAAAAGTCCTAATGCAACCCATAAGATGAATCCATAGATCACGAGCGCCGCACCCAAGTGCGCCGTCAATCGCAAATGACTTACGTCCGGCCGGTCCACTAAACCACTTTTCACCATGTACCAGCCGAGTACGCCCTGTAATCCGCCAAGGACGAACATCACTAACAATTTGGGAAACAATCGCCTACCCACGCGCCGTCGAACCGCGAAATAGAGGAAGGGAACAAAAAACACGAGGCCGATCAATCTGCCCAGTAAACGGTGGGAATACTCAAACCAGAATATTTGCTTAAACCCGTCAACGGTCATACCCACATTCACTTTTTGGTACTCGGGGTATTTCTTATACTCTTCAAAGGCTTGCTGCCATTCAACGTCGCCTATGGGTGGCAAAAGTCCGGTCACGGGCCGCCAATTGACCATGGACAATCCAGAATGGGTAAGTCGCGTCACCCCGCCAAGGACGACCATGACGAAAACCAATGCAGCACAGACCAGCAACCACATGGCAATAGCTTTGCGATCCGTTGAATTTTCGGGAAGGAAGCTCACGACTTAATCCTTTACAAACGCACGCGGCTGCCCCCGCAGCCCGAACAATTACCTATTTATTCCGCGGCAGCGGCCCTGTCGGCCCGGCCTTCAAAGGCTGCCACAAGTTCTATTTCCTCGGCCCTAGCTTGCGCTATCGCCGCTTCTTTCACGTGACCATAGCCGCGAATATGATCCGGCAATGATGCGATCTTGACAGCGATCCCATAATTATTCCGGTCCAGATTATTAATGAGGTGGTCAATTCGGGCTTCATAGTCGTTGATCAAACGGCGTTCTGACTTACGCTCATCGGTGTGTCCAAAGGGATCGAATTTGCTACCCCTCAGACCCTTGAACCGGGCCAGCATGCGAAAAGCACTCATCATCCACGCCCCGTAGGCTCCCTTAATCAATCTACCAGTCTGGGAATCCTTGCGGGCGAGCAAGGGCGGCGCCAAATTAAACTCCAGCTTAATGTCACCTTCGAACTGACGGCGCAATTTATCCTCGAAACGACCATCGGTATAGAGACGCGCCACTTCATATTCGTCTTTATA